>PJEL010000983.1_pt1 | contig 30862 bp, 19 predicted proteins | sample 1853271 | NCBI WGS metagenome assembly PJEL01 (sample SAMN08108733, study PRJNA415343) | Invertebrate metagenome, whole genome shotgun sequencing project. | host: Globobulimina | place: Sweden: Gullmar Fjord | collected 2015-08 | reverse complement strand
TGTGTGAACCATTTTTGTCACTTGTTTTATTCTATTTTCTTTTGTCATAATTCTATGTTTTTTTCATTTTCCAAATATATATTAATTTTTGATTTTACACAAAGCTAATGACGTTACCCCTCAGTCTCATGTGCAGCATTGACGCTGAGGATAAAGTGGGGACTTAACCCTTCTCTTGTCATTTCGACCGAAGGGAGCCGAGGAGAAATTCCTCTCGCTTTTTCTTACGGCTGCTTATGATACACAGTTGGAGCCAAGCACGGTGATTTGTGAAAATATGAAAAAGCCACTTACTTGGGAGCGTTAGATTTCTATTCGAAGGTGATGCAACTATACACTTTTTGCAAGCCCCTTGCTTTGGGTTTCCTATTCTTACATCCGCTGTGCGGCAGTACGGAGAGACTCCTCTCCAAGGAGCGGACAGCCTATCACACTTTGAATGGTGATAGAGAGGAGGAATCGGTAACGGTCTCTATTCCCTCAGATGTGCACAAGGAAGAGCGGGAGAAGCATGCACTAGTGGCGATGATGCTGTGTAAAAAAGCGGAATGCGGGGTGTTGCCGTCAGAGTTGGCTACCTTGATTGCCAATTATGCTACTGATAATAATGAAGAGGAGGCTGAGGGGGGGAGGCTATACCGCTTTTTGACGGAAGAGAGGCACTGCCCAAGGTCTTTGTGCTTTTGCTATTTTGTTTGCTTAGTGGGGGGACTTATCTTCACCCTCATTTATTTGTGTTGGCACCTCTCTCCTGAAGGTGCCCAATGTACTAGTTCAAAGGGGGAGTAAAGAATGTTCCCGCAGGGGAAAGGCTTCAACTGTTGGCGTTAGGCAGTGTCTTCCGACAAGGAAAGGAACATGACGACAAATACTGCGCTTTAGCCTACACACGCTCCCCTTGCCATTTCGACCGAAGGGAGCCGAGGGAAAAATCTCCATCCTCCTTTTCTTATGGCTGCTTATGATACATAGTTGAAACCGACTACCGTGATTTGTAAAAACACGAAAAAGCCACTTACTTGGTGGCGTTACATGTTTATTCGAAGGTGATGCAACTACACACTTTTTGCAGGCCCCTTGCTTTGGGTTTCTTATTCTTACATCCGCTGTGCGGCAGTGCGGAGAAGCTCCTCTCGAAGGAGAGCGCAGCCCATCACACTTTGAATGGTACAGAGGAGGACTCGGTAGCGGTCTCTATTCTTGCGACTACAAACAAAGAAGAGCGAGAGAAGCATGCGCTAGTGGCGATGGCTTTGTGTAAAAAAGCGGAATGCGGGGTGTTGCCGCCAGGGGTGGCTACCTTGATTGCCAATTATGCTACCGATAATAATGAAGAGGAGGCTGAGGAGGGGAGGCTATACCGCTTTTTGACGGAAGAGAGGCACTGCCCAAGGTCTTTGTGCTTTTGCTATTTTGTTTGCTTAGTGGGGGGGCTTACCTTCTTCTTCATTTATTTGTGTTGACAGTTCTCTTCTGATGATAAGGAGTAGCAGTGTACTGGTCCAAATGAGCATTAGGGAATGGTCCGTTGGGAGAAAAGGGCTTAAAAGGGTCTGTCGGCGATCGCCTCTTCAACACAAAGGAGCAGAGACTACCGATAGCAAGCCACCACCTCCGCCAGAAAGCCTCTTTCTGGCTTTCATTTTGGCTATAGGTGAAAATAGACTACCTTATTGTGGCGGTTCCTCCCTTCAAAGGAAAGCGACAGCAACCTTTATAAAGAGGGACGAAGATGCCATAACCGTAGACTGCTATTCCTATGATAAAAAGAAACAGCACCTTGCGCCTTTTCATCCTGCTGCCAGTGCTAGCGCTCATCTCACTGCAGATGTGGACACCTGCCAGAACGACCCTGCAGGGTTTAGAGAAAGAACCAAAGGCCCTTCTCATCCGTAATGAAAGCCCCACCTACAGGGCAACCTTAGAACCCAAAGAGAAAACCCAACCCCCTCGCTCGGCATCAGGGGCTGTCATCTTTGGAGCCGTTGCGCTTTTCCTCTCCATTATAGCGGCTTCCATCGCCATCTACTACGTTTATCTCTCTCCGATAAACAGCGACAATAATAACGATAGCAACCTCTCTCCAAGTAACAAGGGGACTCAAAACGTAATCAGCAAAGAGATAGGGAATGAGGTAGCAGCGCCCAAACCTACACAGGATGAAAAGCCTCCCCCCTCGCCAGTGAGCGTAACCTATCGGCAACAAAGACATACCTCCACGCCTACTGCTGCTGATAAAACCGCCACAATTACCCCTACCCAAAAGCCACACTTGGTTATCATCCACTCCTCCCCGGGGAACAGCATTATCCTGAAAGGTTTGTACGACTTTTTAGCCGACTACTTCGTGGTCCACCCTATTGACTTACCAGGCTTCATAACAGGGAAAAAGCCCCTAGATAACGTAACCTTCCAAGGGTATTGCCACCACGTAGAGGATGAAATCAAAGTGCTAAAGCTAACCGAACCCTACATCATCGGCGGCATCAGCTTTGGCTTCGCCGTCGCCAACCGCTGCAAGTTAGAGGCTAACTGCAAAGCTGTCCTGGCGATACTACCTTTCATCAATGCGGATTACGTCATTGAAGATACAACCTATAAATGGATGACAAGACTGGTGGAGGTGGTTAGATGGTCGCGCCTTCACAATTATATCTATAAGCGTAAGCGTTTCAAGGGGCTCCTAAAAGAAAGAGCACCCGCAGAAAGGGTTGAAATAATGCTACAAAGTATCGATGCATATGCCTTTTTTGAAACAACAAGGCTGATTATCAATGACAACACATCACCTTACTTCCACCCAGATAAAAAATATGTGCTCGTCGTTAATGAGCAAGATAGCGCCGTGAAGGGGGATAAAATCAGAGCGCTCTTCAGAGCACACAATGCCTTTATTCTCGATACAGCGTTGAAGTACCATCCCCCAGACCTCTCGAAGGAGCATTTCCAAAAACATATTTCTAAAGAAAAGATGAAAGAAGTAATCGCATACCTCACAGGAGAAAAGCTATAAACAAACTCGCCCGCCATCATTTTGTGAAAAGCCAAAAATAGGCTACACTCTTTAGGGTGCTCCTCAGTACACATCCGTGGCGATGACGCGCACATGTAAAGAGATAGACCACGCCTACTGCTCTGCTACCAATATGCCTAACGATAAGAACCAGAAGGTGAACTCTCAAAAAGAAGAGAACGGCCAAACCAGAGACCGCACACCAGGGAGTAAGGCTATCACCACCTCACCAGCTACGAAGAAACCCCACTTGGTTATCATCCACTCCTCCCCGGGGAACAGCATTATCCTGAAAGGTTTGTACGACTTTTTAGCCAACTACTTCGTCGTCCACCCTATTGACTTACCAGGCTTTATAGAGGGAAAAGAGCAGTTGCAAGAGATTAACTTCGAAGGATACTGCCGCCACGTAGAAAATGAAATCAAAGCGCTAAAGCTAACCGAACCCTACATTATAGGTGGCATCAGCTTCGCCGTCGCCAACCGCTGCAAGTTAGAGGCTAACTGCAAAGCTGTCCTGGCCGTTGCCCCTTTTATCAATGCGGATTACCTTCAAAACAATTTTAGACTGAACCTTATAAAAAGGATTACCAATGTCGTGATACGCCTCAACATGTACAAAAAGGTCTACTATAGTTACCTTTTTGTGCGCCTCCTTCAAAAAAAAGGAAAAATATCACCAGAACGTACTGCTACCATCCGAAGAAACATAGAGCCGCACACATTTTTTAAAACATCCAAAATGCTCATGGCCGACAAAACGTTCCCCATCTTTCACCCTGATAAGAAGTACGTACTCGTAATCAATGACGAAGACACCACCATCAATGGCGAGAAAATCAGAAGCCTCTTCGAACAACAGGAAAATACCCTTATCATCAAAACCGACCTGGAACACCATCCCCAGAATATCTCCAAGGCCCATTTCCAACAGCACATTCCCGCCGCTGAGATAGAGAAAATTATTGCCTTCATCCAAAAAGGAAAAGACAAGAGTAACCCCTAGTAGCTATAAACCTCATACCGCTCCCCTACCCGTAGCCACCTCACCCACTCCGATTACCTAAAAAGAGAAGGGCCCAAGTCTTCCCCATCATTACCCCCAGCTCCTTCGTCAGGAAGCAACCCTCGGAAAGGGGGCGCCTTCATCGTGTCGACAACATGAAGAGGCGGAGCACCTCCATGCTTCTCGATAATCCGCTTCGTTTCCCGCAAGATGTTCTCCTGGACATTCAGATACGTTTTTAGGTTGGTAGTCTTCGTATAGGCATAAATTGTCAACTGCAAGCCGCTAGGAGCATAGCCCCTGAAGTGTACCATCAGCTTCTGTGTCTTGTCAATACCAGGGTGGTTGTGAACAATGACCCGTATCTCTTGGACGATTTTATCCAGCACCGCCAGGCTCGTCGTCCACCCGAGGAAAATCTCTTGCAATACCCGCCTGTGGGTCATCCTGCTAGCATTCACCACATCCTGGCCGACGAAAAAGCTATTAGGAACATAGTGGATGCGCTTATCAAAAGTCCTGATGGTCACCGCGTTCACCCCCAAGTGCTCGATGACACCTTCTATCTTGCTATTCGTAAAGTAAACCCAGTGACCTACCATAAAGTGCCCCTCGAAGGCAATCATCAAGCCGCTCAAAAAGTTGGCGACAATAGGTTGCAAAGGAAGCGCAAAGAGTACGCTCGTAGCCGTTAAGATACTAAATAGGTTGGAAGTGATGTCGCCACCCGTAATTAAGCCCACGAAAATAATGAGAAAGATGGACGCTAAGAAAACACGGGTTACATTACCCACACCATAGATAAGGGTACGATTCAAATTCATACGGTCCGCCTGGTAGTTTGTATGGAAGTAGACCTCCATCAGCGACACGAACTTGTAGATACCGTAAATAACGCAGATAAAAAAAATCAAGTAGTAAGGGTAATGGTCTTGCCTAATAAAAGTGGGGAAGAAGACACTAGCCGTATAAAATATCGTTGACAACAAAAAGAAAGCACTCACAGGCAACCGAATCACCCTCAAAACGTTTTTCCTGATAAAATAATTCTTCGACTCCCTTTCATATAGATTGTGGCTAACAAACCAAATCCACCCATAGCTACCTAACAAGACCACACACCACAGCGTATAAACCCGCATCAGCTTGTAGAAGATATTGTCACCTTCTCGGAGGGCAGGGAAAAAGGCCTCCAAAAGGAAAAAGATAGTCCACCCCCAAAGGCCCACATGCAAGAAACTAGGAGTCAGAGGAATCAGACCCTGATTTAGGTAGCGGTAATTGTTTTCATTATCACGGATAATCTGCTGTGCGGTCCTAAGAAAAATGAAAGCAAAGAATATGGCTAAAAGGAAAGGTACCCGCCTAATCAAACAGGTACCGCATGCATTGCGAAAAAAAGGAGGTAGCCACTTCAACATGAAATCCGCATGTTGCTCCGCGAGGGCTAAAAACACACCTCCCGCAGAGAAACAAATAAGGGTAAAAAGCGTACTCCGTAACAAGCCATGGAAAACCATATAGCGGTAACCACGTATATCCTTGTTTCTCCTCGTTACGAAATAGACCGCTGCTAGCATAACATTCGCAAGAAATAAGAGCAAGAGGCGGAGCATCAACTCACTCTTAAAAATGATTTTATATAGTGTCAATAGCATGATCAAGAACGTATATATATAGCGGAATTTATATCTTTACTTACATCTTTTCTTTACGCATCTGAGGGAAAAAGATGACCTCCTGTATCGAAGGCGCATCCGTCATCACCATCGTCAGGCGATCGACACCAATGCCGATACCCGCAGTCGGCGGCATACCATAACCCAGCGCGCGAACGTAATCCCTGTCGACAACCATGGCCTCCACATCACCCTTCTGCTGGAACTGCTGCTGGCATTCCAACCGCCTCTGCTGCTCCACAGGGTCATTTAGTTCCGAGTAAGCATTACAAACCTCCTTCCCATTCACAATGACCTCAAAGCGCTCCACCAACCCAGGGTCCTCACGATGGTGCTTAGCCAAAGGGGACATCTCGATAGGGTAGTCCGTAATAAAGGTAGGTTTGATAAGCCAAGGCTCACAGCAGTGGCCAAAAATGGCATCGAGGACCTTACTCCGTGTAGCGTCAGGCGCACATTCCACCCCAAGCTTCGCCGCCGTCCTCCGCAGTTCATCCACTCCCATCTTGCGGACATCAACACCTGTGAAATGTCGGATGACACCAAAGAAAGTGAACCGCTTCCAAGGGCTCCCAAAGTCGATGACACCTTCCCCCGCAGGGACTTGTGTGGTGCCGTGAAGCTTTATCGCAATTGCTTTCAGCAGTTCCTCCGTATAGGTCATCATCCACAGGTAGTCCCTATAGGCGACATAGAGCTCCACGATAGTGAACTCAGGATTATGGAAACGCGAGAGCCCTTCATTGCGGAAGTTCTTGGCGAACTCATAGACCCCTTTGTATCCTCCTACAATCAGCCGCTTCAAGTAAAGTTCGTTCGAGATGCGGAGGTAAAGTTCCATATCCAAAGTATGGTGGTGCGTCGTGAAAGGGCGCGCATGGGCACCCCCATAGATAGGCTGCAAGATGGGGGTCTCCACCTCGAGGTAGCCGTCCTTATTAAAGTGTTCGCGCATCGTCTGGATGATAATAGCCCGCTGCTCGAAGATCTCTTTCGCTTTTTTATTAAAAACCAAATCCACATAACGCTGCCTGTACCGCTGCTCTGGATTGGAAAAACTATAGAAAACCTGGGTAGCATCCCCTTTCTTCACCTCCTTGACCGCAGGAAGAGGAAGGAGCGCCTTCGATAGTAAGGTTAGCTGCCGAACTTTGATGGAAAGGGCCCCCGTCTTGGTCACAAACGGGTAACCTTCCACACCCACAAAGTCGCCGATGTCAAGGAGCCGCTTGTAGAGATCGTTGTAGAGGGTCTTGTCCTCACCTGGGCAGAGGGTATCCCTGTGGAGGTGCAACTGGATGGTGCCGCTGTAATCCCGTAGATCGGCAAAAGAAGAGCTCCCCATAATCCGCCTGCTGGTAAGGCGGCCCGCAAGTTTCACTGCCTTAGCTTCTGTCGCCTTGGGGTTCGCATCATGGCTGGTCACCACCTCGGCCGCGGTTGCCGTGGTCGTGTACTCGTAAGGATAGGGATTTATTCCCCGCTCCCTAATCTCCGCCAGCTTCTGCTTCCGCACCTCCTCTTGGCTTAGTTTTTCCATTTCTGTATTCATAATCCCGACGTCCTTACAAAAAATTACCGCCGCTTCTCGCGCTTGGCGAGCCGCAACTCCGCACGGCTCCTCTTCTGCTCACTTCCCCGCCACCCCTTTTCTGCCTTTTCAACCATATCCTTGCGGAGGGCATCCTCGTCGATAAGCTTCCTACTCAAAAAGCACTGCAGGCTTTCGGAGAGGATGAAAAAAATACGAGGAAGGAAAATCGACGCTATGCGGTTATTGAGGAAGTAAAACATCATGAAAGGGGAAAGGTAACGCATGGATGCCGTATTGAAGGGATTATCGCCACTTGAAGCTTTCGGAGTGGTTTCTTTCGGCACAAAGCGCTTAACAAGAGGAGGTAGCAGCAAGGTGACGATGCAGATAAGGCTCACATGCTGACCTACATAAGGAATTGTAAAAGGCAACAAGAGGAAATCATCATAGGTGGAGAGGTCCGCAATCCAGAGGAAGGGCTTCTGGCGGAAGACGACATTATAGCGTGCAAAGCTGTAGAGCGCGATGATGACGAAAAGTTGACTCGTGTAGTAGAGGATGGTGAGAACAGGAATAAGCGGGTTGAGACCTACTTTCTGCAGGAAGATACCCTCCTTGAAGCGCGCATTTTCCCCTTCCTTAATCTTCTCAAGGTAAGGCTTCAAAACCTCCCCCTGCAAGTTGTAGCGCTGTGATTTATAGTAAAAGAAAAAGAAGAGGAGCGCAAAGAGGAAGATGAGAAACATAATCGAAAGGGGGATGCTTCCTGTAACCCCATATAGCGCATTGAAAACAGGCATGACAACGTAATAGTTCATCGTCCCAAAGTAGCTGGGACCATAGTAGTAACTCTTTTCAAAACCTAAACCTGGGTAGCTATCAGCAATCTGCTGTACCCGCTCTGGGTCGTTGACACCAAAGTAAAAGGCTACCTCCTGGCCTTCTTGCAGCTTTTCGGTAGGGTAGGTAACCTCTACCGCCACCCGCCTGATGGTCTGCGCTCCCTCCTCATCGCTAGCTTGGAAAGCTACACGCACTGCGCTTTCATCACCACCACCAGGGAAGCAACTCACAAGAAAATAAGGGAGGTTCAGCGACAGCCAGCGGCTGTTGCCAAGGTCGCGACCCGCTATCGCCTCCTCTTTTTTCAACGGTCTCGTAATCCAATTATAGCCACCCTCCCCGTCGTCGAAGGTGAGGTAGGTACGCTTCTGGGCATCATCCAAGTGACGCTCCTGGTTGACAGGGCGCAAGTACCAGGTGAAATGGGCTTCCGCGCGGCTTGCCCATCCGCTGCCGAGGGTGATGTGCTGGGATAGGGTCCCCACTTTGTTAAGGCGGTAGGTGATGCGAGTGGATAGTGCCGACTGAGGGCGATAGACGAAAGCAAGGCGCCTTTTACCCCTTTCCTCGAGTGAAAAAGAAAGCCTATCACTATGGTAATGCGCTCCATCGGCAGTCGTAAGCTGCCACCCCATCGGACTCTCTGACGTCAGAAGTTTATAAGGCTGCCCCTCACTGTCGGTGTACTTCTTACTCGTCACCGCCAGCAGTTGCGCCCCTTGCCGTGTGAAGATGTAGGTGCGCTCTTCATCTTCAAGGGCATAAGTCGTACCCCCTTCGACCTCTTCTCTCTCTCCGAAGCGCTCTTCAACACACGCTAAAAAGGTGGACGGCACTTCTTGGCCTTCTTGCGGCGCTGGATTCCCTTCCATAGACGGGAAGGTGATGTATACCCACACTAAAAAGATTATCATCAACAGTGCCAGGCCCGTGCTTTCCTTTTCCTGTGCTTTCATCGTCGTCTGTTAGGTTAGTAATCTAGCGAAGCCAAAAACTCTTCGTTACTCTTGGTACCTTTCATCTGCTGCACAATAGACTTCAAAGCCTCCTCAGGAGTAGGCATGTCGACAATGGCACTGCGCAACACTTTGATGAACTTAAACTGTTCGGGCGAATGGAGCTCCTCGGCCCTTCGTGTACTAGAAGCTTGGATGTCAATAGCGGGATAGATGCCCTTCTCCGCTATGGTGCGGTTGAGGACCAACTCCTGGTTACCTGTGCCTTTGAACTCTTCGAAGATGACTTCGTCCATCCTAGAACCTGTCTCGATAAGGGCACTGGCGATGATGGTAAGCGAACCACCATCTTCGATATTTCGTGCCGCTCCAAAAAAGCGCTTAGGCGTATGGAGGGCATTGGCATCGATACCGCCGCTAAGGGTCTTGCCCGAGTTGGGCGTGTTCATATTATAAGCCCTCCCAAGGCGGGTGAGGGAATCGAGGATGACAACAACATCACGGCCGCACTCGACCAGCCGCTTGGCTTTCTCTATCGTCATGGAGGCGACTTTAACGTGCTTATCGTGGGTTTCGTCAAAAGTCGAAGCGATTACTTCAGCCTTCACGTTACGCCGCATGTCGGTGACCTCCTCGGGGCGCTCACCTACCATCAGGATGATGAGGTAGACCTCAGGGTGGTTCTGGCTTATGCCGTTAGCAATCTGACGGAGGATGATGGTCTTCCCTGCCTTGGGAGGGGCGACAATCATGGCGCGCTGCCCTTTACCGAGGGGGGCTACCAGGTCAGTAATGCGGGTGGAGTAGTCTTTAGGGTCTGCGATGATGCGGAGCTTCTCCTGCGGAAAGAGGGGGACGAGGTGGCGGAAGCCTTTCCTCTGGCGTAGTTCTTCTAAAGAAAGGCCGTTAACAGAAGTTACCTCCTGCATACATAAGAAACGATCACCTTCTCTGGGGAGCCGTATCTTACCACGCACCGTGTCGCCCTTCTTCATGTCCCACATCTTAATCAGCTGTCTGGAGATGTAGATGTCATCAGGACTCGCAAGGTAGTTGTAGTCCGCCGAACGAAGGAAGCCATAACTATCTAGCGGCTCAAGGACACCTTCCCCTTCGATGGTCCCTATCAGAGAAGTGAGGAGAGCAAAGTCGCTACTGGTTTTCGATTTCCCATGATTTGGAGGCCTTCTCCCCTTGTCATTTCTAGGGTTCTTCGAGGTCTTGCCCCTAGCCTTAGAGGGTGTATCAGGCGCACTGCTATTATCTTTCTTTTCTGTAGCAGCAGAAGCCCCCCCTATCTCCTTAGCTTCAGGGACGGGTTCTTCTTCTAAAAGGTACCTGATAATCTGCCCCTTGTCATCGGCGATGGCACGGGGAGGGAGCCCCATCTTAAGGGCAAGCTGTTGGAGCTTCTCCAGCGTCAGCTTGTGGAGTCCTTGCAAAGTGTTGTCAGGTGTTTTCTCTGTCATATTTTGAAAAAAAGGGATACGTTCGGTAGTGCCTACTCCTTTCACCGCGGCCTCTCAAAAGCCATAACCTAAAGCAATTAGATCGAAAGAAGAGGGGAACTTCGGCGTGGGGCCAATTATAACCTTTTTGATGCTAAGAATCAAACTTCCTCTTTAGGGGCGTTGGGAACATGGATATAGGCACCATCGTGGTGGGGAGCGTTGCGAAGGGATTCCCGTACGCTAAGGGGCGCCACAGGCCTATCGGCAACAAAGTGGTTATGCTCTTGGGGAAGCATGAGAAGGGGCTCCACACCCCTTATGTCGATGGCTTTAAGTTCCTCCACCCAGGCTATGATGCGCTCCAAATCACCGCAGTAGCGCTTTTCCTCCGCAGGGGTCAAAGCCAAATTGACCGCTGCCGCTAGTCGCCTTATGTTCTCTTTTGTTACTTTCATGATTACTGTTTTTTGGTTACTGGTTACTGGTTACTGATTTCCACGCCGCAAGGCCTCTTTTTGGTTACTGGTTACTGGTTACTGATTACTAGTCCCCTTACACCTGGCGCCGAGTCTCCGAGTCGGTGCCGTGTCGCAGGCTTTCCCCCTCAGCTTCTCCCCCTCAGTGTCTCGCCCGCAGGGCTGACGCTGAGGTTTTGCTTCCTCGCCGAGGTTTAGCAGCATGGCTGCTAGGACTTCGGGACAATGGTTTGTGGACTTTGCTAAATGTAAGGTTGGCAACATGGTCTATGGATATTCTTTCACATTAGGGGCTTCTCCGCTGTGGGCTATTTTCTCCCCTTCAGCTTCTCGCCCGCAGGACTGACGCTGAGGTTTCGCTTCCTCGCCGAGGTTTAGCAGCACGGCTGCTAGGACTTCGGGACAATGGTTTGTGGACTTTGCTAAACGTACGGTTGGCAACATGGTCTATGGATATTCTTTCATATAAGTCCCCATCAGCTTCTCACCCGCAGGGTTGACGCTGAGGTTCGGTTCCCCACTATAGGCTTTTCCTTCACCAGCAATGGGGCGCTGAGCAGTCTCAAGCAGCTGGACTATCCTGGCTACCTTCTCATGGCCATCGTCGAGGTGAAATCGCAGTTCAGACGGCACCTTACGGAAGGTGTGGCGCAAAACCGCTGCGATGTGGCGCTTGATAGGGTAGTAGTGGTCGGCGAGGAAGGCTTCAAGCCAAGCTTCCTGCTCTTTTCTCTCCTTACCGAGGATAGCGAGGTGAATCTTGGCTATCCCGAGGTTCGGCGTGACGCTGACACTGGTGACGTTCACCAAGAGGAGCCCTTCGGGCGGCAGGTGCTGTTGCACGTAGGTGCCCACGGCTCGTAGCAGCTGTTGCTCTATTTTTTTCTTATGCATGGGATGGTCTTTAAAGGCGTCCTGCGCTTATCTCGATGATGCTACGGGTGATGCTCTCTTGCCGTGCGCGGTTGTAGGCGAGGGTAAGTTGCCGTATGAGGGTGTCGGTGTTGTCCGTAGCTTTGGTCATGGCTATCATCCGCGATCGGTGCTCGGCGAACTGGGCATCGGCGGTGATTTTGTAGAGTTTGGTGATGAGGTAGTGGTCGAGGAGCCACGCTAGGACTGCATCGCCATGGGGCTCTTGGATGATGGCGGGGGGGAACTCTTCCGCACTGCGAGGGAGGAGGCACTTATCTTTTGCGGGGAGGAGTTGGACCCATCGTGGGGGGCAGCCTGTGAAGCAGTGGGGTTGGTAGAGGACTTTGACGGTGTGGTAGGTCCCTTGGAGGTAGTCATCGGCGATGGCGGCGAAGGTGGCTTTGAGTTGGTCGTAGGTGATTTTCTCGGGGGAGAGGGTGGTGGGGTGGCAGCGGTAGCCTTCCTTAGCTGCGTGGCGGGCGACTTTCTTCCCCCACACCATGACAGTGGTAGGGGTGCCTTTAGCTTCTTTGAGATTATGGTAGCGGGTTAGGGCGCGGTTAATCTCTTGGTTGTAGCTACCGCAGAGCCCCCTATCTCCCGATATGGCGATGAGGAGTTCACCTGTGGCCTGGTTAGCTTGGCAGTAAGGGTGGCGATGGGTAAGGGGGAAGGTTTCGATGCTCTCCCTTACCATCTTTTTGAGGGCAGCCATGTAGGGGGTGAGGTGGTTCTTGCGCTTCCGTGTCTTTTCGAGGCGTGCGAAGGCTACCATTTTCATGGCTCGGGTTATCTTTCGCGTGGTCTGGGTGGCTTCTATTTTCCTTTGGATGTCTTTATGCTTTGCCATCGGCTTCTGTTTTTTCTCCTCTAAAAGAGGCAGGCGTTACGGGGAATAGGCCTTATTTGGGTTTATGTGTGGGTATGGTCGTTGGTGATGCTATGGGGTTCTATTATGTGACTTCGTCGTTAATCATATCTAATAATTCATCTACTTTGTTTGTCACAGTATTAGACAGTTGTCGCTCCGCTTCTCCCGGATTTCCGTTTCTTGTTTTGGATGGTCCGTGCTTTCATCACCACTAATGTCGGAGGAGCTTATAGTATCTCCTGCGTAGGCGTTATCCCCGGTATCGGTGCCATCTTCATCGTTCTCCTCCTTATTGGAAGGGGTTTGGTCATTTTGTTGCTTCTGCTTCTGCTTTCGCTTAGACTTGACAGTGGTTGTGGACTTCCCTGTTTTGGTTGGTTCTGTGCTTTTACCTGTATTATCCATTGATGGCTCCTGAAGAGTGTCTGCCAGTAACGCTTCCTCATTGTCAATTTTATCACCACTAATGTCGGAGGAGCTTATAGTATCTCCTGCGTAGGCGTTATCCCCGGTATCGGTGCCATCTTCACCGTCCCTCTCATCATCATCATTTTGGGTACTAGTATTAGGGTCTATGCTTTCAATCTTGTTCGCATCCCTGTTATTATTTACAAAGTTGCTTATTTTGGCAAAAATTGCTCGGTATTCTTTTCGGATATTGGATTGGGTGGGGATGGCAACATCTTCGATAAGGGCCTTGTCGTCGAACTCTTCGTTTTCTAGCCATTGCCGAAAGTTTTGCAGGGTGGCTTTATTCACGCCTTGCCCACGCAAGTGGGTGATCAGGTTGTCTGGGTATATATCCTCGGTATCCGTGTTATCTTCATTGTTCCTCTCATTATTCTTATTTTCGATATTAGGCTTGGTAAAGTTTGTGAGCTCTACTTGTTTGCTTGGGTTCATATTATTCAGGTTTTTTTCTTCACTATCGGAGAAAATCGATCCTGATTGGCTTTCCTCCTCTTGAATCATTTCTAGGGCGAATTCTGGGAGTCCAGTGTCTTTTCTGATTTTCTTTTTATCCACATGGATTATAAGCTTAGCATGGGAAGTGTCTGACTTTTCCTGAGTAAAAGGCCTGAAAATCCTAAGCTGGGTTTCATTGTATTTATTGACCGTGTATTCTGTTCTATCGTTGTCTTGTACACATACTTCTGTTCCAAATAACCCTCCTAGTAATTTGATAATTTTCATCTCCTCAACGCCCCCTTTCTTATTTTTAGCTAGTATATAATCACCTACTTTAAGTCCCATGCGCTCTCTCCATGTTAGGTCTCTTCGATGTTTGGGGAAGTTATCTCCTCCTTGGGTGGGATTATAGTCCCCGCCCCCTCCTGCTGTACCTGTAATGGTAGACTCAATGAGGACCGGGCTATTATTTGAGTCTCTTTCTGCCTCGTTTTTAAACTTGACATGGGAGGTGTTCTTGTTTACAAACTTGCTTATTTTGTCAAAAATTGCTGGGAATTCTTTTTGGATATTGGATTTGGTGGGGGTGGTAACATCTTCGATAAGGGCGTCATCGTCGAACTGTTTGTTTTCTAGCCATGGCCGAAAGTTTCGCGGGGTGGCTTCATCCACGCCTCCCTCATACAAGTGGGTGATCAGGTTGTCTCGTAGTGAGAGGGCTTTGTTATCATTATCACGATCTTGGTCCTTCTCATCATCGCTGCTATCAGCGTCTGAAAGGTCTGTCAAAGCCCCTTCGTCTTCCTCTTCCTTTTTCTCTTCTTTGGCATCATCATCATTACCATTACCTGTTATGGGGTTTTGACCTGTAGGATTGAGAGGGTTTTCCGTTGTGAGGGGGTTGTTCTTTCTGTTTTGTTGTGCTCGTTTTAGGGCTTCTGTTAGGTTTTGCCTACTTTCTCCTTGATTGTCGGTGGTCGGAAGGTGTCTTCTGTATAGATACCATAGGGCGACGATGGCGAGGGTTAAAAAGGCGCAAAAGGCCATTTTGTCGACGTAGCTACTGTCATCATAAAGGGGTCTTTCTTCTATGTTTTCATAGCCTGAGAGGTGTCCTGCGGAAGCCCAGAGGTGCTCGGCAAAGGAACTGTTGAGGTGGACTTTGTGGAGTTTTTTGTCTTTTCCTTGTACGAATGCGTATCGTGTATTGAATGGGTAATAGGTAGCGGGGTTGGCGGTGAAGTGCTGCAGGGCTCTTTGGAGGTCTGCTTCTTTTTCAGCGGCAAAGTTTAGCATGATGGCATCATCGCTGGTGAGGCGTCTATCTTTGGTGATAGGGTCATTGCCGCTGGGATCGTTACGGGTGGTGATGGTGGCAAGTGCACGGTTCTCCTCTTTGAAGGCGTTGATGGCTTCGGGCTTTTCGAGGATGAAGACGATATGGGGTGGGTATGTTGCTCCCGTACGGGGGGGGAGGATGGCGATTTGTGCTTGGTAGGCTTTTTTGTCGGCGTCGGGTTGGCTTTGGCTTCTATTAAAGATGGTAGCGTGGTACTCATTGGTAAATTGGGAGGAGCAGGGTATGGCGCTGATGGGGGCGCTTCCTCTTCTGCTATATTGGAGGGTGACGGCCCCTGTTGTGTACTGCCACTTGGCGGCCTTTTTTTGGAGGGCATCTTTCATTTTCTTTGTAGTCTCTACATCAAGGGGGGTGATGATGAGGTAGGGGTGGTTACCGTAGGGGTCTCCGTAGCGGAGCTCTTGCTTGGTGGCGGCGAAGTGGGTGACTTTGCCCTTGTCGAGGATGGCTTCCACTTGATAGAGTGGTCTGCTCGCTGTGGCAGTGAGGGGTGTCTTTTGGGGTGCTGCGCTTTGGAGGGCTGAACCTGGTGACTGCTGGCCTTTTTTTACTTGCAGCTGGTGGTGGAGGGTTTGCCGCACTTCCATCATGGGGGTGGTGAGGGGAGTGACGATGTAGGTTATCTCGGTGAGGCCTTTATTTTTAAGTTTATCTACGGCTTCGCTTACCATCTGGGGGTCTTCTACATCCATGGCGGTGGTAGCATGACCGTGTCGGTGCCACTTTTGGTGGGGGTCGTGGCTGCTCTGGTTTACGTACCAGCATGTGTAGCCGTTTTTTTCTGTTAAAAAGGGTAGGTGGTCTTCGACGTAGCGTGGCCCATCGGGTGCGATGATGAGGACGTTTTCTTTTTTATTGGTGGCTACTCGGTAGGTGGCAAAGGTGAGGACGAGGGCCAGGAGTGCCATCATGATGATGCGGGTGAGGAGTTGTTTTTGTTTTTGTTCCATTTTTTAGAAAGGCACCAGTTGCTCCCTTTGCAGAGCTCTGTATTCTCGAGGGCAATAGTACAACTTTTTGGTGTTTAATGTATTTTCTTGCTTTCTTCTCTGTTGAAATGGGCAATTATGCCTGTCTCTGTGGATGTTGCGCACTCGTTAGAACCACCTACCTTCCAGTTCATAGTTGTGGGGTGTAAAGAAGAGGTTGTTTTTGGATATCGAGTAGGATGGTGAGTAGAGGTAACGCATGCTACCTAGCCACATATAAAAGATGATGACAGCCCACACCTTTGCGAAGATGGCATGGTTTACTGATTTAATCTCTCGTATAGTTCGGAGGGGGGAAAAGATTTTGTAGAGGAACTCAGGGTCTTCTTTTTGTAGTAACAGGGGGTCTCTACCACCTGTAATCCATACAAAACAGAGGTTAAGGAGGATAGACTTGAAAAGGCTAAGGTGCTGGTAGTAGACCAGTGCGCTGAAGATGTAGCAGCTTATCACGAAAAGGAGGTAGTTGCGGGAGTCTTCGGGCATCTCTTCCAGCCATGTAAATTTGGCGGTAGCGACTTTCAGGGAGAACAGGATGTAGTAGGGGGTGATTAGCTTTCCGATAAAACGTAAGGAGGCGAATTGGACGGTGTTGCTATTAAGCAGCCAGGGGCTGAAAATGATGATAACCACATTGATGGCGAGGATTTCTATGCTATAATAGCCTTTTCCCTTCTTTTGGGTAGCTGCTGTTTTTTGAGTCCCCTGGTTCTCGAAGAGCCAGCTGACAATGTTAGAGACATGGGTATAGATATGCTGCAAGCCTAGGGTAAGGAAGGTGCTAACATAGCTAATGTAATCGATGAAAAAGTAGAGAAATAAGGTGAGGGTGAGAGCGCTACCGATGATAAAAAGGAGGTCACCAGAGGCCCCTTGGGGCATTGAGTCCGAGAAGCCCGTGAGGGTGTTGCTGACTTTTTGATAGAAGCCGGTAGCTTTAAAGAAGGTGACGATGTCTACTTTCCCTTGACCAAAAGGTAGGAAGTAGGAGAGGTAGTAGAATGGCGAGTAGTATGCTAAGAAGTGCTGCATATTATGGAGGGAGTTCTTAAAAAGCTTTCCAAGGGCAGCGGCGAAGGTTAGTTGCTCTTGATTTTCTTCTTGAGTTGCGAAGGCATGCTTGAGGTTTACAGAATCTCTCATGTACAAACGGCGGAGGCCTGCTTGTTTCCATATCTTTTGGTAGGCTTCTTTCGTATCTCCTTTTTGCAACTGCAATAGCCTTTCGAGTGCCAGGATACCTTGTTCCCCAGCGGCTGTGAGGTAGATATCCAGAATAGCAAACAATCGTGGGATTTCTGTCCACTTATATTCTATATTCCATAGCATATTGAGTACCAAAGCGACGTTATCGGCCTTCCTATTCACTTCCTTTTTCAAAATTTTTTCTAGTATCTTGTTGCCGTCTTGTTCTGTGAGATTCAGCATGTTTTTTATATGTATTTGTAGGGGGGATTTTGTTGCGGGCACTTCGACGAAACTTGCCAACACTTGCCTTTGTAAGGTGGGGAAATCTTTCAATGGCATATAATCAATCATGTGTTGTACTTTAGCGAAGACAGGTATTTCTTTATTCCGCAGTAAAAAGGCCAGCTTGCCTTCGAATGTGTCCTCTTTCCACTTGCCAACTTCGTCTGCAAAACTTTCGACCATCTTCTTAAATTGGCTATACTCTCCTCGTTCAAGGAGGCTTTCCGCAAACTTTTGTTGAAACAAGGGAAGGGTATCTTTATTGAGTGACGATAAGAGACCTTGTGCCGTTTTGTCATTATTACATAGGGCCATAATGTTGTTCTTAGCTATTTCCTCCATATTGTAATTGGCCAACATCATATTTTTAAGGGCATTTTTGACATTTTGTGCAATATCAAATTTCGCATTAAAAAGTAACGGGGAAATAGCGCTGAAACGTTCCTTATTTATAAGAATACTCTTGTTGAACCACTGGATAAAGACCTCAGGGGAAACGTTTCTCTCCCCTAAGGGAGTAATCTCTTCCCTATTTTGTTTGAGGGTCTCTATAAGTTTCTTTTCGAGCGCTATCAGTTTGCTTTGGGTCTGCTCTTTATACTTTCTTTCAAGATTGTGGAAGCATTCTCGCATACCGCCTTGAAGGGCTCTCAGGAGATAGTCTGGGAGCATGAGAATAAGCTTATCTAGATGATCTATAATGTAGTATTGGTATACCTTCTCTTCCAGCTCTTGTTCTTGGGGGGGGGGCTTTTGCTCCCCTGCTTGCCTTCGCTCGCGCTCCTTCACCCCATCTAAGAAGTTCTTAACGCAATGGTAAAGGCGCTTCTCATAATTACGGAAGGGCTTAATGATTTGCTTGGCAGTTGGGGTTATGTAACATATCCTTATGTGGAGGTAGTTGGCAAGGGCTTGAGCCGTAGGCTGTGAGATGTTGGCTGCACCTATGCCAGCTTGCGTACAAAGAGAGGCAAAGAGGTCGCTAAAGGGGGGAAGAGGTGGGTCTTCTTTCTCTTCTTCTTTTACTTCGGCTTGCTTTTCTTCTGCGTTTTCATCGTCACTAGTACGTGAGAGAGGAATCACATGCTGATTTAAGGCGACTCGTACTGTCTTTCTCGAAAGGGCATCCTTCTCCTCTGTAATCTTCGCTCGCCGATAGGCAAAGGCTTCCTTTTTGGTAATGACAGGCGCAAGGTAGGAGAGGATAAAGAGGGCATAGGGGTCTTCTTCGAGGAGGTTTGCACCGGGTACAACAAGCGGGAGCGTGTACTGCGGTATTTCTGGAAGGGTTTTGGGGATGACCATATCTAGGAGGGGCTTGCCGTCCTCTTCAATGGCCAGCAAGCAACCAATGAGTTTATGTCCTTCTTTTGTGGCGTACAGACTACCGCTACTACCTGTAAGGGCATATTGGGGATATTCCTTTTCGACATACTCTTGGAATTCGGGTGTACTAAAGAAAGTGTCCGCGAATTCATAGTTTCTATAGCCAGCAAAAACGACAGTAGCAAAGAGGGTTATGCATAGCATCTCCCAGAGGAAGAGGGTTTGGATGCACATCTTAAAAAGGCGGTAGATAAGCCTTGTTGGCTCCCGATATTTCTGGAAGGGGGAATAGCCATCATGAGCGTAGAACTCCCTTTCCCACCTTTCGACATTCATCCCTTCGGTATAAAGGGCACGATCTTTGGCAGGAAGCACGCGGTAACCAAAGGGGTCGGTGACATAGGACAAAATTTTATTGCGCTGGATGTTATCTTCAATGAAGCGGTCATCACCGATATCGAGAATGCGGCAATACCACGGTATCCACTCTAGGTTAACTGAAATATAGTAGCCCACTCTTGTGGGAAGATCATAGAAGACATACCATAAAACCCATCGGGCGCCCCTTAGTATAAGGTGCATCCCCCTGCTGACGGTGCTCTCTATTTCAGGGGCGCTCACTTCTTCATCGGCACTTTCACGGGTTTGTGGGTCACCATCCCCCTCCGCTTTATATCCCCATACTTCCCCTCCCTCTCCGTCATGCCAGCGCATAGAAAAACCCCGCCTTGGGCCAATGGCCTCTGCGTTCGGCTTTAAATAGAAACTCCCTACTATTCCGAAGAGCAGTAACGTCAGGAAGAGGCTGCTCATAAGAGGGTTCATATAGTTTTTTAGCTTCATACCTTTCTTTTTATATCACCACAACAAGGAAACGCCAACCTACACAAAGAACACCTCCAAAAGGGAAAGGCCTCTTTAAAAAGCCTCCAAACCTACAGCACGCCCCTTTACTACGGTTTCCTTCTAACATAGCGATCCCTACAAACCTCACGGATGAGACCTGTCTTCGCTTGCATCGTTGCAGCATACTTTCAACCATAGGAAAGCAGCTACTAGGAAGCGGTAAAAATCTATACGCGCACAAGATCATAATAGTGAGGTGCTAAGAGAAGCTTGTTCAAATTATCGGCATAAGAACGTGAGTAGGAATACCGCACAAAGGTGAGGAACAAGTAATTCGTAGGTATCAGTAGCGATGCTATCCCGAGGAGGGCGAAGCCTCTTGCCATCCTTTTTACTTGCGTATTGGGACTCAAAACCTTTCTGACAAAGACTCCGATAACAGATAAGAGCCAACAGAAGGAGATGAGTTCCAAGATTCTTAGTTGTACGGTATAGTAGATAATGCAAAACCAGATAATCAAGATGAGTGCAATATAGTAACCATTTTGTTCATGAATCCTCAAAAGTCCCTTAACCAAGGCGACCCACTCCTCTTTAAAGCGTTTCATATATGCAAGGTAGGTGTTGTAATCTCTAACGCCAGCTCCAAAACTACCAAAATCCGTATACAATGACCACTTCCATAATTCACAAAATGACACCCACAAAACATTAAGGATAATTAGCTTGCTATTAAAAAGAGAGATAGGATCTTCCATTGCTCTGTGTAACAAGATGCCAACGATTGAAAAGAAAAAGACCGTCAACAGCGCAACATATATAACCGCCCCATTCACATAGGCCTCATGGTTGGCTTTATTAAGGATTTTATCGCTTAAAAACCTATTCCCCAAGAGGAGGTAAGCCCTATAGAAGTGAGCAAACATTTTATAGTACCATGTTTTTTCCCAAAATAGACGCAGCATAACAACGATGGGGTGGTTACTTTCCGCAGCCCAACGGAAGCCGACACCAAAGAAGGCGATGTGAAATAAAAAACGGAGGTTGGTGAACAGCTTCGAACGCTGTCCAGAGAAAAGAGATAGAAAGATGCCGACCTGTAATACTATGGGGATGAAAACGTAATAGATGACACAAGGCACAATGAAGATGGCTACATACTTTAAAAGAAAGCTTTCAGGGTTTTTTTCTATCCTCAATTTAAAGGAGGGATAATAGAAGGAGAGGAACAACGGAATGGGGAGCACTGATACCCCATAAATAAAAGCTCGCACCACTGATATGACGGCAGTATAATAGAAAGGTGTTTGCCTACCAGTAACCAGCAGCTGCTCCTGGGCTTTTTGACCTTCTGGATTATTAGCACCATTACCGACGTTTTCATTGAAGGGTTCCAACATATACTCGAGGACATCACATAGCAGCCCATGCCATAAAAAGAAAAAGCCGATAAGGCACTGGTCCATACTATTCACGATCACCAAGAAGCCTACCAAGAACCCTATCTTGATATTCCCAAACAAGATACTCGCTAAGGTGCCCGCTGCTAGCCCCACCTGCAAAGCTGCTATGTAGTCCGCAAAAGAACCCTTAATATCTGTGTATACATACCCGCTAACGGTAATAGAACTTACGAACAGCAGCATCATCAGTATATGGACTTTTGTCCTGAATTCGCTGATATCAGTTCTTCCCATCACCATGTCCCTTGTTATTTCGTGACGCCATGAGACAATGACAGCAAAGATAAAAGAGATACCACCTCCCATTACCTTTTTTAATTCATCACTCGAAACCCCCGACCAGACAGCTAAAAAACCTATAGCGACAACCGCAAGGATTGCTAGCACTGTTTTTATGTTAACGTTTAGGAGTAGAGCCCTCGTTGCGGGGAATGTGAATAACACAAAGGTAGGCGCGGCAACGAAGATAAAGACACGTAATATCCTAAAATAATCCAAGGTTAAGAAAACAAAATATCCTATAGCAAGGAACGGAAGGATTTTTAATAATGTTGTTCTGTTAACATTTAGGATTAGGGCCCTCACTGTGGGGAATCTGAATAAGACAAAGATAGAGACAGCAAGGAAGAGCACGCCGCTTAAGAGCTTCCAAAAGTATTTTATAAATTCGATACCTACCCAAACCGACATAGTCGCCGCCAAGGTTATGATAAGGCTTACCGCCTGAAAAGCTTTGGTTCCTAAAAGGGTGCTGCCGTGTTTATCGAGTAGAAAGAAAAAGCCGCCACCTATTACAGCACCCACAAGGAGGCTTAGTATAAATGAGTCTGCAAATAAGTCTAAAAGCCACCTTAATATGGCTGCATATATATCCTTGGCCACGGCCGATAGGCATAACACAGAGACAAGGGTAGCGAAAATGGCCACGGTTTCCATGTTAGCACCACCAAGCCACTGGGATAAGAGCAACAAGAGTTCATCGTAATCTAAGTGCCCCCATCTTTCATTGTCCAGCTTTTTGAAAATGGCAACCCAAATCTGCTTTATTAGCGGATTAGGTGAATGGGTCGTGAGGAGGGTCGAAAGATGGTAGAGTGGCGTGCTCTTCATCATCCGCAGCGGGTTAGGTAAATGGGTCGTGAGGAGGGTCAAAAAATGGTAGAGTGGCGTGCTCTGGTCAGTACCTGCAGAGGGAGGGAAGGATGATAAGAAGCTGGCACAGATATTTTGCCATAGAAGGCTACCCATAAGCACCAAAGTAGTAGTATCTGAGTCGAAGGCATTTTGTATCTCTAGATTATCTAAAAAGGCAAAGATAAAGGTATCGCGTACTCTTTTGTCATGGAACATGCCGCTATAAAAGAGGTAACGCAGGACATCGTCGTCGCTTTCTAGGTTGGGTGAATATACCTTGGCTAGGTGCTTTCGAATAGCCGCATCAAGAGGCTTCATCAGGAACGCAGAAGCATTAACAGCCGGCGGAGGGGTTTTTTCTTCTTGCAGTGGCGCCAAAGACTTAGTAAAATGAAAATAAATACACGCCTGAACCCAGCTGCGTTGGAGAAGCTTTTGGAGGGTATTCCCAAACCACGGATCGAAGGGCATGGGCCCTGTCCTCTCTATAGTCTTCACAATAGGGTGATATGCCTCTTCGTAAAAGGTGGAGGCAACGAGGTGCTTTTGGCTTTCGCTATCTTTGAAAAGCACCGCCCTGATATGCTCTCGCTCTTCACCCATGCCTAGCAGGCACTCTTCTAGTATATCTAGTATAGCCCTCACCACATTGTTGTCGCTGCATAGGGCTGTGATATTTTCTTTTCTACAAAAGAAGCGGACCAAAGCTTCTTTTAATATCACCATACTGGGAGGTCTTTTGAAATAGGTTACGATTAGGTTTGCATCATCTTCCTTTTTTTTTCTCCATCGCCTTTCTATGAAGATATTCTGAAATTGCTCCTTATCCTTTTTCTCATGGAAGAGTCGCACAATTTCTTTCCTCATCTCCTCATTTTCCAAGAAGTCAGTCGCACCTAGCATTTGCTTCACCAAATGATTCGGACAATTCCAATTACTTCCTGAGTTCAGGCAACCACGGATTATAGCACCGTACTTTCCCCGGTTGCTAATGGAAAGCAATTCCGCTGGCGAAAAGGTAGAGAGAATCTGCAGCCGTAGCTTGTTTCTATATTGCCTTGCGTTTTCCGCCTCTCTTTCTTCTTCACGATCTACATCTATCATCTCCATACGCGAGAGGAACGCCTCTTCTACACTATCTTTCTGTTCGAAAATGAGCATCGCTGCATCTTTAACGTCATCCCACTGCGATTCTGCTAATTTTTCTACGGCGAAGTTCTCCTCTTCATCGCCACCTCCAAAAGGAAGCCGCTTTACTTTTACGGGGATACTTTTTACCTTTTGTAAGATATTACTAAAATCAATTTTTTTAAGGTTGGAAAAGGAGTTCGGCACCTCTTTAAGTATACTCCGTACCCCCGTAGGTATGCTCGTGAATGCACCTATAGTGCCATCACATACCTTGTCAACAACGGCACTGATATCCCGTGCCTTTTTCTCCTCCTCCTCCTCTTTTTCATCTGGTTTTGCGTTGTCTTGCAAAGGCCTATACACTCTATTTCCCAACACACTGCGGATGCTCTTCTGCAAAAGCGCGCTATTTTTGAACAGCAACTCTATCAGGTGAGGGCATAGTTCAGCCGTTAAGATGGCTTTCATAAGTGTTTGACATCCCTCAGGGTTTGACTCCCAAAAATGGCGATGAACCTTATCCCAACAGAGAGAAAGGTCTGATTCACTTAACAACATATCGGCTGTTTTTAGGAAAGCGACATTGTTTTGAACGGTAGAAGATTGTTTGAACTGATCTATAGCATTAGATACCATCCGAGTCCCACCTCCATTAGTGAGCTTTTTATCTTTATCAAAAAGGCACGCAGCAACTCTAAGGCGCTTAATAAAGACGTTCATGGCGGGGTTCTCTACCGCATCGTCATCTCCGAAAATGTTTTTCACCTCTTCCGAAAAACTGAAAGCGTCCCCTTGTAGTTCTGTAGGAACGTCTTTAGCAACAGGTGCAGGGAATAGGAAAAGGGCCAAACCCCAAATAATGAAGAGGCAAAAGATACTGTACAGGGCAGCTACAGCTGTAAACATCATCCTATACATCCCCTCCTCAACGCTATCGCGGCGGTATGCCTCATAGCCACCCGTTTCTTTTTGCCAGCGCCGCACTTGCCACTCTTCCCTTAGGAATGTCTGGTTGCTCTTCGCTACCACACGATAGGAAAATGGTGAGGATAAATACAGTGCTATCTTAGACTTCTGGATGCTGTGCTCATAACCATATTCTACCCACGGCAGGTAATCGGGATAGCCATAAAATGTATCGTAACAATACCTCGTAGGCCACTCGAAGAAAATCCTCCGCAGATAACCATACTGCGGTAGCACTACCTCCTCCTCGGCTACTTCTTCAGCTACCTCATCATCAACAGGGGGGGTGATAACCTCTTCCTCTACCTTTTCTTCTTCGGATTCTTCTATTTCTAGGGTACCCCACTTTCCCCTTGCTTGCTGCAGCTTGCTTTCCATCGCAAAAGTATGGCTCATCGCGTGTTTGCCGTTGCCCGTGAATCGTGTAAGACGCTCCCTTTCACCCTTTAGGATGACCTGCTCCCAGTAAATACCGCCACCTACTATTAAGGAGAATATCGTGAGCAGAAGGCTAGCAATGACGATGTTTATATACTTGGTCTTCTTCATGGTTATCTACCCTTTCCAAGGGGTCACTTGCGGGTAAACTTACACAAAGATAGCTTTTAAAGGCTATATGCTGATGTCGAACACACCAAACAGCCATCCATTCGTAGGTTGCAACCTACGCCTCCTCTGATTTTTCAGACCCTTAGGGGTTATTTGGGTGGATCAGCACGCTGGGCAGGTGGCGGTGACTTCTGGATGATATTATCGAGGACACCGTGGATGAAAGCAGGGCTCTTGGCTGAGCTGTATCGCTTGGCGAGTTCCAAATACTCATGGATGGTGACGCTGATGGGGATATCCTCCATGTGGTAGATTTCGTAGAGGGCTATCTTGAGGAGCAGCTTGTCGGTGAAGGTCATCCTAGCCAGGTCCCAGTGGGGTGCCTGTGCGGCGATGGTAGCATCGGAGGCTTCGTATTGGTCACAGACACCTTCCACCAGCGACTGATAGTAGCACTCTTCTTCATTGCGGGCACTTTGGGAAGGTAGGGGAGCGTCTAAGGTAGAAAGGTAGGGAGCCAAAACCTTTTGAGGATTGTCCCATAGAGTAAGGTCACGAAGGAAGTGTCGCTCGGTAGCCCCTTGATTCGTTATCCACGTGGGAAAGATGTAAGCCATATAGTCTTCGATGCTCGGGTCGGTGAAGAGGATGTCAAGGCAGAGGGCTTTGATGAGCCCTTGGTCACCGCCTTTCCAAGTCTCCCCTTTCTGACAGGCTATGTAAGCGGGGTGGTGCTGTACTTCATTATAAAAAACGCGCTCGGTGAGGCCTTTCTCCCACTGGCTGGGGATTTTTTTCTTCAGTAGCAAAAAGGAGCGATGGGTGAGAATCCTCTTAAGGGGGAGGTTATCATGAATAGGCACCTTGGTGATGGCCACACGCTCCCCTTTTGTTTTTTTGTCTAGTTTACGCCACACTGAAAGGAGATGGCAATACTGAACGAGGGCGGTGATGACATCCTTTTCATCCTGATGAAGGTGATCGTAGAGTTCTTGACGTGCCTGGCCTTCCTCCCATGTTGGGAGTTCCATCTCACGTTGGCTGTGGTAACTGAAAAGGTATAGCAGCGCCTTTTCCCGCACTATCTTTCTCCTAAACATCGATGGGCATGGGGAGACTGACGGGTCTTGAACCCGCTACCTCTGGAACCACAATCCAGTGCTCTAACCGGCTGAGCTACAATCTCCATGGGTGCCCAATCTAGTTACCGCCTCTAAAAAAGACAAAAAAAGGAATCGTGCCCTTCTTTTATCCTTTGTTTAAAAGTCCTTCAAGGCGCTTGATGCGGGCCTGCGCTTCCTTATGTTTGGCTTCCTCCGCAGCAATGGTAGTGGAAGATAGTCGAAATTTGGGAATGTTTGTTGGTGTGACTAGCTTTGCACTATGATGTACAGATATAGCTTTCTCTTACTACTACTGGCTCCCTTGCAAGGAGCAGATGAGCATGTTCCTTTTCCCCCTGATTACAACGCCTCAGTAGGGAGTTCCTACAATATGGGTTTACCTCCTGCTCGCTTCTCTACCATGAGTCTCAACGAACTTCTTGGGGTGAATAATAATCTTGTTTTCTTACAGTGTAACCAGAACACCATCGATCCCACTCCTACGATACTCTTTAGTAAGCTGAATAGTACCTCCATCCTGCCTCCCCTTGGCACTAGCAGGGGTGGCCTCCCACTAGACTCTGTCCTTATTACCCCTATCCCTCACAATCCCAATGCACGTTGTGATAAGCAGCCTCCTCGGAAGAAGGGTGATAAAATCGAATTCGATACCAAAAACCTTCCTGTGTTGGGAAAGGACTATTCCAAAAAAAGAACTGACAACGATCAGGTAAAGTTAGAACTGCCATCAATAGCCACTTTAGGCACGGGTTTCAAACCAAACAATAAGCCCACTACGCTACAGAACCGAGAAAGGCTTTTCCGTTGTGACATCTGCGGAAACGACTTCAAACAGAGACATCACCTAAAAAATCATTTTCAAAGCAAACATACGAATGAAAGGCCTTTCAAATGTAATATCTGTAACAAGGGGTTTAAGCTCAAACATCAGTTAAAGATACATGCTGGTATTCACAGCAGAGATAAGCCTTTCAAATGTGACCAGTGTGGGAAGGGATTCAGACAAAAAAGCCACCTAACAACACATAGTAAGGTCCACAGCAAAGATAAGCCTTTCAAATGTGACCAGTGTGGGAAGGGATTCAAACATAAAGGCAATTTAAAGACTCATAGCGAGGAACTACACAAAAATAAGCACAGGCCTTTCAAATGTAAAGTATGTAACAGAAGGTTTAAACTCAAACATCAGTTAACGGGTCATTTTCGAAGCGACCATAACAGAGAGTGGCCTTTCACATGTACCATATGCCAAAAAGACTTCACCCCAAAGAGTCATTTACAATCGCACGCTAGCGTGCATACAGGCGAAAAAGCCTACAGCTGTGACTTGTGTAAGAAGCGTTTTGCACATAAGTCAAGTCTTAACGGACATAATAAGCGCTACCATAAGGATTAAGCTTTACTAGCATGTTAAGCAAGGAGTCCCTCCAAACATGCTATTCGTTCCTGCGCTTCCCGATATTTGGCTTCCTCCGCAGCGACGATGGCAGCAGGTGCACGGTTGCGGAAGTTGGGGTTGGCAAGCTTTCGATCTAAAGTGGCGATGTAGGCACGTTTGTTGGCGAGTTCCTCTTCGAGTTTCGAACGCTGGCTGTCACCTTGCTCCTCCTCGACCCAAAAGGTATGGTTGCCGATAATGAAAGCGAGGTGACTTTGGGAAGCCTTTCCCCCCTTTTCATCTACAGAAAAAGCCTTGAGGTTGGCGGCCTTCTCTATATAGCTTTGGTAAGCGGAAAACCACCCAGGGGGCGTATCAACACAGGAGAGCACCAGCGCGGTGTTGCCTCGCTCTTTGGCTATCTGTCGCAGCTTGGTTATCAGGGAGAAAGCCTCGGCGGCCTCTTGCAGAAGGGCCTTTTCGTAAGGCTTGGCCGCAGGGTAAGGTGCTAAGCAAAGGGTGGCCTTCTCCTTACGGGGACGTAGCTGATGCCAGATTTCCTCCGTAATAAAAGGCATGAAAGGATGGAGCAAAGCCATCAGGGTCTCGAAGAAGCCGACGGTGCGCTCGTAGGTATCCTTTGCTAGTTTATGGTCTTTCCCTGGCTTCACCATCTCGAGATAGTGGGCACAGAACTGGTTCCAAATAAAGGAGTAACTCTTGACGAAAGCCTCGGATATGCGGTAGCTGTCGAGGTTCTGCAAGATCTCACCTACCGCTTCATTGAGGGCGGCATCGAACCACGCCATGGCCTTCACGGCGCTGGGTGTCGGTGCTATGTCGGTGCTTTTCCACCGCTGGACGAGGTGGAGGGCGCTCTGTAGCTTGCGGACGAACTTCTTACCTTGCTCGCACTCCTTTTCGTCGAAGAGGAGGTCATTGCCCGCAGGACTTGAGAAGAGCATCCCTGCACGGACGCCGTCGACCCCGTACTTTTCTATGAGTGCCAGCGGGTTAGGCGAGTTCCCCAGCGACTTGGACATCTTCCGCCGCTGCTTATCACGGACGATGCCCGTGAAGTAGACATCTCTAAAAGGGGCCTTACCTGTGAAAGCATAGCCTGCCATAATCATCCGCGCTACCCAGAAGAAGATAATCTCGGGGGCAGTGACCAGGTCATCGGTGGGGTAGTAGTATTGAAAATCCGCATTGTCAGGCTTCCTTATGCCGTCAAAGATGTTTATCGGCCACAGCCAGCTGGAGAACCAGGTGTCGAGGACATCCTCCTCTTGGCGGAGGTCACTATCCTGGAACGCCTTCCCCCCAGGGAGTGCGCGGGCTTTCTCAAGGGCCTCTTCCCTGCTTTTGGCGACGACGAAGCGCTCATCGGGGAGGTAGTAAACAGGGATGCGGTGACCCCACCACAGCTGGCGCGAGATGCACCAGTCCCGAATGTTGCGCATCCACGCATAGTAGGTGTTGACGTAGTGGTGGGGGTGGAATTGGATGGTCCCCTCTTCCACCGCTTGGATGGCGGGCTGGGCTAGTTCCTCCATGCCGAGGAACCACTGAAGGGAAATCCTGGGCTCCACCATGGCGCCGCTCCGCTCGGAAAAGCCGACCTTATGGGTGTGGGGGGTGACCTTTTGTAGGAAGCCCTCGTCCTTTAACTGGCTGACGATCTTCTTACGGGCTGCAAACCTATCCTGACCTGCGTAAGTACCGCCGTTTTCGTTGATTTTGCCCTCGTCCGTCATGATGTTGATGAGAGGAAGGCCGTGCTTAATCCCTACCTCATAGTCATTGGTATCGTGGGCAGGGGTTATCTTAACGCACCCCGTTCCGAACGCCCTTTCAACAAAAGGGTCGGCGATGATGGGGAGCTCCCTGCCGACAAGAGGGAGGACCGCATGGGCACCGTGGAAGGCCTTATAGCGGCTGTCATCAGGATGGACGCAGATGGCGACGTCGCCCAGCATGGTCTCGGGTCTGGTGGTGGCGACCGTGAGGCTCTTTCCCAGCTTGGGCACAGGATAGGCTATGTGGTAGAGGTTTCCCTTCCGCTCTCTGTAGATGACCTCTTCGTTCGAGAGCGACGTCCGCCCCTTAGGGTCCCAATGTATCATCCGCCTATCGCGGTAGATGAGCCCCCGCTCGTAAAGGGTGATGAAAGCCTGAATGACGGCCTCCGAAGGTGCCTCATCCATGGTGAACTGGTAACGCTCCCAATCACAGGAGATGCCTAGCTTCTTAAGCTGGTCGATGATGATGATGCCATATTTCTCCTTCCACATCCGTGCCTCCTTCAGGAAGGCCTCACGCCCCAGCGAGTGCTTGGTATGGCCTTCCTTCTCGATTTTATCGACCACCTTAGCCTCCGTAGCGATCGAAGCATGGTCGGTACCTGGCACCCAGCAGACTTCCCTCCCTTCCATCCGCTTCCTGCGGGCAAGGACATCCTGGATTACCTGGTTGAGCGTATGTCCCATATGAAGGGTACCCGTCACATTCGGCGGCGGCATCGCGATGCCGAAAGGCTTTTTATCCTTACTAGGCTTTGACCGAAAGAAGCCCTGCTCCTCCCAGTAAGTCCTCCATTTCGATTCGTATAAGGCGCTGGGTGTAACTTTCATCATATGATAAAAAAGGAGGCAAAGGTATACAAAAAGGGCTATTCCCCACTTTGTGAAAGCCTTTAGTACCTTCTTATTGCCTTATTACCTAGCTTTGACCCACCTCCAGCCAATCCCAAGGGCCAGAGGTGACCCTGTTAGCCATGGTAATAAAGGAAGTGCAATTTGCAGGCGGATGGTATGGCGGCAAGATGCCCGACAACATCGACGCCCCTTGTGTAGCCTTCATCGGCCGCTCCAACGTAGGGAAGTCCTCGCTCATCAACATGCTGCTGGAAAGGTGTAACATCGCCAGGGTATCCAAGACCCCAGGGAAAACCGCGGCGGTACACTTCTATAAGGTCAATGGCGCCTTCTTCATCGTAGACTTACCTGGCTACGGGTACGCCAAAGTCGATAAAGGACAGCGCTACGATTGGCAGGGGTGGATCGATGACTTCGTCAGGCGCTTCACCCCCGTGAAGGAAATCTACGTCCTCCTCGACCTCCGCCTCCCCCTGCAGGCCATCGACAAGGCCTACATCGAATGGCTCGACAGCGAAGACATCCCCTACTCCCTCATCTTCACCAAAGCTGATAAAGTGCGCAAAACCTACCTCCACCGCCATGTGAAGCGCATCCAAGAGGGACTTCTCCCCCTACGACGCGGGATGCCTACCACTTTCCTATCTTCTGCAAAGAAAAAGGTCGGCAAGGAGCCCATCATAGAACACATCCTAAGCCGCTGCGAACTCGTGGAAGCCGCTGATTAGCAGACTAACTCCTTCTCAAGGAGCACACCCGTAATACCCGACTGGTATATCGCACGGGCAAGACGCTGGGTAACATAGACAATAGGGG
>PJEL010000982.1_pt1 | contig 30913 bp, 32 predicted proteins | sample 1853271 | NCBI WGS metagenome assembly PJEL01 (sample SAMN08108733, study PRJNA415343) | Invertebrate metagenome, whole genome shotgun sequencing project. | host: Globobulimina | place: Sweden: Gullmar Fjord | collected 2015-08 | reverse complement strand
ATTGAGAGCTTGAGAAACGTCCATAAAAAAATCCAAGTGTATTAATCACACTTGGATTTTGACAGCTCCGGAGGATCGTTCAACCGATCATATTTATGCTAACTGATCGGCATTAGCCATAACTGGCGCCTTTTTTATTTTGGTTCTTTGGTGTCGTGAGCTTCTTTTTCTTCTCTTTCGACTTGAGATAAACGCTTTAACTTAATACCAAGTTCTTTTGCTCTAACACGGGCAAACAAAATATTGGCAATAAAAGTACAGGATGTAATGACTAGCTCGACCAATGCTAACCAACGCTCACCATCATCAACCCACAAAATCGTTAATGCATGCAGAAAGTAGAACATTAAAATAAAGTTCGCCCATGCATGCGTATACGGTTTACCTTCTAAAATACCTTTTAAAGGCAATAGCATTGGTATTATCCACATCACTGCAATAACGTAATTATTCAGGTGGGGATGGGGAGAAATCGTACTTTGCCATAACCCAACCCATAGGATTAGGGAAAGATTCGCAATGAGTGCGAAATAGCGTAAATTTTTTGTGTTCGAGCTCATAGGCGTCATGGTGTTATCCCTTACAAAGGCTCAGGTGAGCACTATGAAAATAGTTATCCGTTCAGTTTTAATGCGATAGTGGCGAGTCGTTTCCCCAAAGATTGTGCTAGAGCAGCTTCTGTTGAGTGAATGGTTTTATTGTTCTCATTATTTAAATGGGAAGCACCATAAGGCGTACCACCATGTTGTGTGGTATGCAGCAACGGCTCTGAATATGGGACCCCAACCACTAGCATTCCGTGGTGCAGCAGAGGAAGCATCATAGATTGCAACGTTGTTTCCTGACCGCCATGCATCGAGGACGACGAGGTAAACACACTTGCAGGCTTACCAATTAATGTTCCCGATAACCATTCAGTGCTGGTGCTATCAATGAAGTGCTTAAGTGGCGCAGCCATATTGCCGAAGCGAACAGGGCTACCAAGTGCAATTCCAGCGCATTGTTTTAAATCTTCCAGTGTTACAATTGGATCACCAGTGAGCGGTAACTCATCAGTTTGCCCTTGTACGTTAATCTCAGCGACAGTACGTAGCTGGGCTTCACAGCCACCGACTTGCTCAATACCACGAGCAATGTGTCGCGCAAGCTGACGTGTATTACCATGGCGGCTGTAATACAGCACAAGCACCGTTAGCATTATAAAATATCCAAAACTGACTCTGGTGGGCGACCCATGGCAGCCTTTTCGCCATTCACAACAATAGGGCGCTCAATGAGTTTTGGGTTCTGGTTCATCGCAGTAAATAGCTGTTCGTCAGTCACAGTGCCTTCGCCTAAAGCCAGTGTTTTGTATACATCTTCTTTTGTGCGCATCATATCGCGTACAGATGCGTAACCTAATTTGGCGAAGAGAGCTTTTAATTCATTTTTAGTTGGCGTTTCGTCTAGGTATTTAACAATTGTCGGTGCAATCCCTTTTTCTTCGATAAGAGCGAGTGTTTGACGGCTCTTAGAGCAGCGAGGGTTATGGTAAATAGTGACTGACATGAGCGGCTTCTCCTAAAATAACGTAATGTTAAATTAATTTATTGTTTTTAATGATGAGCTATTTGTGATGGTAAGTTGTTAATTATGTTACAGCTCCATTGTAGAGGAACTGCAACATATAAAAAACGAAGACTGTTGAATAATTTAGCGACTATTGCAGATTTGCAAAACGTTCACGAGATAAACGTAGCTGATCAATACGGGCATCATAGCGTGCTTGGTCTAGTGAATTAACATCAGCGATTTGACTCGCTTGAATATAATTATTAATCGCTCTGTCCCATTGACCTCGTAGTGCCATTAACTCTGCGCGAGAGGCTAATTCACCGTCTCGTTTACCTGCTGCTGCATAGGCTTGAGCCAGTAGACTCCAACCGTTGCTATCATTAGGGTTGTCATAGGTGTAGCGGGTAAGTATCGAAATGCTGCTCGCATTTAACCCTGATTCTTGCAAAGCATGCGCTAAGTTCAAGCGTAACACGCTGTTGTTTGGGTTTTGTCGAAGCGCTTTTTCTAAGCGATTAACTGCTGAGTCATAGCGTTTTTGGAATAAATCGAGATCGGTCGCAGAATCGATGTAAAAGCGATTATTGGGTTCAGCCGCAATAAGAGGGTCCAATAACGCATGGGCTTGTTGGTATTTGCCTGAATCCATGTATACCAGCGCTTTACCATAATTAAGCGCTTGTTTCATTTGAGGAGACGCTTTTTTCATTTTACGGTTGAACCAATCAAGTGCTGCCTCACTCTCAATGCCAGCATAACGTGCCACAATACGTACACGAGTCAACTGGTAAGATTCAGATAACGGTAACCTTACATTCGGGTATTGGTTAGCACGGCTACGCGTATCTGAAACACGAGCCTCTGGTAATGGGTGAGTTAATAGCATTGCTGGTGGTTTACTGGCGTAGCGGTATTGATCGGCTAAGCGTCCGAAGAATCGCGGCATGGCTTTTACTTCAAAACCCGCTTTGGCCAACGTTGCAATACCGATACGGTCAGCTTCTTTTTCATTACTGCGGGTATAGTTTATTTGCCCTTGCATTGATGCTGCAGTAGTCGCATGAATAGCGGCGATCCCGGCTTCAGGTGCCGCAATAGCAAGCATTAAAGAGCCAACTAGAGCTGCCATTGTCATGGGGGATTTTTTAGCTTGATCTTCCATGCTTCGGGCTAGGTGGCGTTGAGTAACGTGTGCTATTTCGTGGGCAACAACCGAAGCCAGTTCGCTTTCTGATTGAGCGTATAAAAACAACCCACTATGAATCGCTACGTAGCCACCAAAAAACGCGAACGCATTAATTTCACGATTTTGGATCATGAAGAAATTAAATGGCGTGCGTACACTGTCTGCATTAGCAACAAGACGATTACCTAAATCTTGTACATATTCCGATAATAAAGGGTCACTGATAACCGGTTGGCTAGCACGTAACATACGCATGTATGCATCACCGTACTCCTGCCCTTTTTCTATTGTTAATGTCGCAGCAGCTGTTGTCCCAATTTCTGGTAGACTATTGCTGTTGTTAGCACTCACAGTGAAACTAGAGCTTAATAAAGCACTGATTAATAGATAGGTTGGCACTTTAGCAAAACGAAACATGTTTATAATACTGCCGCCTTTGTGGTAGTTATCGACGCTAATTGGTGATACGCAATTATTGACTATATAACCAATTATTAGAGATTTATGCGAATAAGACAACGAAACTTATGAAGGGTTTCTTTTTTGTCGAACCGATGTCCTTTACAATACCCTGATGGATAATAATTGTCAGCATACCTGAATGGATATTCAAACGCTTAATTTAGCTTCAGAACGTTGTCCTTTGGCGCTTTTATTAGCAAAAAGAGCAAGTAAAAGTCTTCGTTCAAATCAGAGTATAGAAATTATTATCTCTGATGCTGGTGCGAGACAAGATATTTCCCGTTACCTTCTTAATAATGGGTTTAATGTAAAGGTACAAGCCGATACTCCACAAGAGCTTGTCATTATCGCAACTAAAAGGCTGTGAAAAATATTTATGCTGGATATGCTCAATCGTTGGTATATGCGAAGATTCTCAGATCCTCATGCGGTGAGTTTGATCGCTATTTTGCTAGGTGGTTTTTTAACTATCTACTTTTTCGGTAATCTTATCGCACCACTATTAGTCGCTATTGTACTGGCGTATTTATTGGAATGGCCAGTTATGCGCTTAGAGCGTTTAGGCTTGCCACGTACTATTGCAGTTTTAGTGGTATTACTTATTTTTGCTGGTTTAATGGTTATGGCCTTTTTTGGGCTAGTGCCTACCATCTGGCATCAAGTGGGTAATTTTGCTTCTGATGTGCCAACAATGTTCAATGATTTGCAACACTATGTTTCTAGCTTACCTGAACGTTACCCTGACTTTGTTCAACCTCATCAAGCTATTACGTTTATGGAAACATTACGTGAGAAAGTGATGGGATTAGGGGAAAGTGTTGTAAAAGGGTCGCTGGCATCTTTAGTGAGTTTAGCAACGATAGCGGTCTATTTGATCTTAGTGCCACTATTAGTTTTTTTCTTATTAAAAGATAAAGATGAAATGCTGGCGACAATGAGCGGTATTTTGCCAAAGAACCGCCGTTTAACAAGCAAAGTCGGTGCTGAGATGAATGAACAAATCTCGAATTATATTCGAGGTAAAGTCACTGAAATCTTTATCATTGGTATTGCGAGTTATATTACTTTTGCAGTGATGGACTTGCGTTACGCTGTTCTATTGAGTGTGCTTGTTGGGCTTTCTGTTCTTATTCCATACATTGGCGCGGCAGCGGTTACTGTACCTGTTGCGATGGTAGGTCTATTCCAGTGGGGATTGACGCCTGATTTTTGGTGGTTGCTTGCAGCTTATGGTGTTATTCAAGCGCTTGATGGCAATGTGTTAGTGCCAGTCTTATTTTCTGAAGCGGTTAACTTGCATCCCGTTGCTATTATTGTTGCAGTCTTGGTGTTTGGAGGGTTATGGGGCTTCTGGGGAGTCTTTTTTGCAATACCGTTGGCCACATTAGTGAAAGCGGTATGGGGAGCCTTACCTTCTTCTGAACCTGATGATACGGTTAGTGAGTAATAGTATTAGCATGTAATAGTTCATGTTAAATCTTACGCTGAAAAAAGGTCGCAGATGCGACCTTTTTTCGTTTCGTTCGTTTAAAAATGATTACTCAGCATTGTTGAAATAATCTAATACCACTTCATGGTGAGTTTTTGTTTTAAACTTATTAAAAACATGTTCAATGGTGCCATTTTCATCGATTAAAAAGCTGATGCGATGAAGACCATCATATATTTTACCCATGAATTTTTTCTCACCCCAAACACCAAACTGCTCAGCTACCGCATGATCTTCATCTGAAAGTAATGTGAAATTGAGGTTGTCGCGTTCAATGAATCTAGGCAGGCGTTTAACAGCATCGATGCTAATACCCAGTACAACTACATTTAATGCATCTAATTCAGTTTTACTGTCACGTAAACCGCAGGCTTGTACCGTGCACCCAGGCGTCATTGCTTTAGGGTAGAAGTATGCCAATACTTTTTTACCTTTAAAATCAGCAAGGTTTGTGAGTTCATTATCTTGGTTAAGCAAAGAGAAGGCTGGTGCTGGTGTGCCAGCAGTCAAAGTCTTCATAGTTTATTTCCTTCTGAGCGTAGTGACTTTTTACTAAATAAATCGTTTTTATAATAGGGCTAGGTATTGTGACCGATAAAATTAACGGTACCTTTTACCTGAAGGTTAAGACAAAGCGCTTCATATTCTTCTTGTAGCGTCATTAAGTTGCAGCCTTCAGGCAAGTTTGTACTGATCTGCAGAATAAAGTGATTGGTTGAATCATCACTTTCAGCTTCTACGGTGTGCGCACTGAGTGATGAGATATCAACTTTTCGAGTGGCAAAAAAGAGCGTGAATTGTTCTATCAGGCCTGGCGTATCATCGGCTTCGATATGAAAATCAGCGGTATATGGAAAAAAACGTTCTTGGTGTTTAGTCGTTCTTTTCATTACGGTTATTAATTCTTGTTCTTGTGCTTTTAAGGGTAATGTTGATTCGACTCGAGTAATGGCATTAGCATTACCAGATAGCAACATAATGATGGTAAATTCAGTACCAAATAAAGCAAGTCTGCTATCTACGATATTGCAGCCACACTGTGTTACAAGATGGCTGATCTCATTTGAAATTCCAGGGCGATCCGTTCCAACGGCAGTAATAACTAGGTAATGTTCCATATTTATACACATCGTGTTGTTATCATCATTTTTATGGTATCACAGGAACGAAGGTGGGATTAATCGTAATTCACAGAACCATTAAATGAGTGATATTGCGGCGAGGTTCGTGTACTACTTAATTAAAGGTCTTCTTATCTAAGGGAGAATACGCCTTATTTCATAAGACAGTGTCATTGTTCACTATTTTACCCACTATCGTGCTTGAGTTTATAGTCACTCAAAAGTACCATGAAGTCTTAACAAAAAAGGGGAGATGGACATGTTTTCAGGAAGCATGGTAGCGCTAATAACACCATTAGGCGAGGCTGGAGAAGTAGATTACGCAAGTCTCGCTAACTTGGTTGAATATCATATTGCAGCAGGGACTGATGCAATTGTTGCTGTAGGTACTTCTGGCGAGTCAGCCACTCTGACCGTTGATGAGCATGTGAAGGTTGTTTTAAAGACGTTAGAATATGCTAAAGGCCGTATTCAAGTACTTGCAGGTACAGGAGCGAATGCAACGCATGAAGCCATCATTTTTAGTAAACTATTTTCTGGTACTGGTGTTGCGGGTTGTTTAACCGTCACACCGTATTACAATAAACCGACGCAAGAAGGTTTATATCAGCATTATAAAGCCATCGCAGAAGCCACTGATTTACCGCAAATTCTCTATAATGTACCTGGTCGTACGGCGGTGGACCTATTACCTGAAACGGTTGCTCGTCTTGCTAAATTCGAGAATATTGTTGGTATTAAAGATGCGACAGGTGATTTATCCCGAGTTAAAAAAACAAGGGAACTTTGTGGTGAAGACTTCATCCAACTAAGCGGTGATGATGCAACAGGTCTCGATTTTGTTGCTCAGGGTGGCCATGGTGTTATCTCTGTAACTGCTAATATTGCAGCAGCTGATATGGCAACAATGTTTAAATTGGCATTAAGTGGCCAATTTGAAGCAGCGCAAAAGATCAATGCGCGCTTAATGCCGTTGCACAAAGACCTTTTTGTTGAATCTAATCCAATTCCGGTTAAATGGGCAGCTCATCAATTAGGGTTGATTAAGCATGGCTATTTGCGTTTACCGTTAACTGAGTTAAGTGAATCAGCACATCCAGTTGTTCTTCAGGCTTTGAAAGATGCCAATGTATTACTGTGATTTGCAAAAAGCGTAGGAGCTTAAAAGCTAGATGAATTGTAATTACAGGCTTGTATTAACAACTGTTATGGTTGCCAGTTTGGCTGCTTGTTCGGGGGGGGCTGATCGCCGTCGTCAAGCGAATCAAGACTTTACTTATCTTGAGAGTAAACCATTAGAAAGCTGGACGTTACCTGCAGGAGCCGAACCTTTTAGCACCGATGATTACACTATTCAAAATAAAGCGTACCAGGGGGAGATTGGTTCAGGGGTTGATATTCGTCCTCCACAGCAGGTATTAGAGTTAATTCCTGGTGCACGTTCAGTGAAAGATGCAGACGGTGTGACGTTGTTGCTCCCGAAAGCAGAAGAACTGCCTAAAGTTTGGTTACTTATCCAAGGCATTATTGCAGAGAAAAATGTGGGAATTCGTAATCAAACGGCAAACTCAATTGAAACTGATTGGGTAACCTGGACTCATGAAGATGAAGAAACTGAAATTGGTAACCGTTATTTGATCGAGAAATCATCTGAGTCTAACCGTTATAGCTTTAAAGTCTCTTTGATTGATTGGCGCGAAGGTGGTATTGAAAAACCAGTCTCTGACGTTAATAAAGAGCGTTATAGTATTGCGATGTTGAATTTAGTGACTGCAAAGTACGATCAACAAGTACGTGACGAAGCACGTTTACGAGCACAAGAGTTGGTTAAACAAATTCCAATCTCAATGGGTAAAGACCGTAGTGGATTACCTGTAATTATTGCGCGTGCAGCTTATGATGTATTCTGGGAGCGCCTGCCATCGTTGGTGGAAGATCTTGGGTTTACTGTTGAAGGTCGTAATCGCTCTCAAGGTGTGGTTGAAGTGAAATTCCGCTCGCCTGATGATGCATTCTGGACAGAGCTTGGTACTAAACCCATTATGTTGGATGATAGTACTTATAAATTACAGCTTGGTGATTTAGGTAACCGTACGTCAATTAACGTGACGGATTCAAATGGTAAGCCAATTACAGAAGAAGCGTTAAATACGATTGCTCCAGTATTTGCTTTAGCTATTGAGCGCGCAAATAACCAGTAGAGTAAACGTAGTGAGATATAAAAAAACCGCTTTAGCATGTGCTTAAGCGGTTTTTTTTTAGGCGCTAGACGTAATGTCGTTCTTGAAGTGTATTACTTAATTTCAAGACCCTGAGCCTGAAGATCAGCATGATAAGATGAGCGCACAAAAGGACCACATGCAGCATGTGTGAAACCTAATTCAAGTGCGATCTCTTTTAGTTCATCAAATTCACCTGGTGGTACATAACGTTCAACAGGTAAATGGTGACGACTAGGTGCTAAGTACTGACCGAGTGTTAGCATTGTTACACCATGGGCACGAAGATCTTTCAATACTTGAATGATTTCTTCTTTTGTTTCACCAAGCCCCATCATAACGCCAGATTTAGTTGGCACTTCAGGGTGGATCTCTTTGAATTTCTTTAGTAGATCAAGTGACCACTGATAGTTCGCGCCAGGGCGAGCTTTACGGTACAAACGAGGTGCCGTTTCAAGGTTGTGATTGAATACATTAGGTGGTGTACCTTGAAGAATATCTAGCGCACGATCCATACGCCCACGGAAATCGGGTACTAATGTTTCGATATGGATTTCAGGACTTTTCTCGCGAATTTCACGGATACAATCAACAAAGTGCTGTGCGCCACCATCGCGTAGATCATCACGGTCCACCGAGGTGATAACGACGTATTTCAACTTCATGTCTGCGATTGTTTGAGCTAAATGGCTTGGCTCTTCTGCACTTGGTGGTAGGGGGCGACCATGAGCAACATCACAGAATGGGCAGCGGCGAGTACAAATCGCACCCAAAATCATAAAGGTAGCAGTACCGTGGTTAAAGCACTCTGCAAGGTTAGGGCAAGAGGCTTCTTCACAAACAGAGTGAAGTTTATTTTTACGCATTGCAGATTTGATTTCTTGAATACGTTTGCTGTCAGATGGAAGTTTAATCTTCATCCAAGCTGGCTTTCGTAAGACTTCTTTAGGTGCTTCTTCTGCAACATTGCGTACAGGAATTAGCGCCATTTTGTCGGCATCACGGTATTTGATACCTTGTTCGATCTTAATTGGTTTGCTCATTATTAATTGCTTTCCGTTATCCACTCAATGCTCTGGTAAGCGAGCAGCTTTGTTAACTCTTCCACAAGTACAGGCTGAACTTTATCTAGTTCTGATGGACCACTCAATAAGGCTAGTTGAGTCATTTCCATTCCAGCATAACCGCATGGGTTAATGCGTAAAAATGGTGTTAGGTCCATATTTATATTGAGTGCCAAACCGTGAAAAGAGCAACCACGCCTAATACGTAATCCTAGTGAACATATCTTTTTATTATCGACATAGACACCTGGTGCATCTGGGCGGGCATTGGACTCAATCCCAAACTGGGACAGAGTATTAATAACTGTATTCTCGATATGCGTAACCAAATCACGCACACCTAATTTATTGCGTCTTAGATCAATCAGTACGTAAGCAACAAGCTGACCCGGACCGTGAAACGTCACTTGTCCACCACGGTCGCTTTGAATAACGGGAATATCACCGGTATTTAATAAATGCTCTGTTTTACCTGCTTGTCCCTGCGTAAAGACTGGGTTGTGTTCAACCAGCCACACTTCATCCGTTGTTTCTGGTGTACGTTGATCTGTAAATTCATGCATGGCTTGCAAGGTTGGTTCATAATCTCGGCGGCCAAGGTTGCGAATAATGAGACTATTTTGCAATTTATCACCCTTATGATAGCCAGGCAAAGCCTGATGAATTCAGCATAACACACCATGTTTGATGCGCTTTGAGCATATTATAAAGCTTGGCAGCTGAATTATCAGCCACCAATTTGTAGGGGTATTCGGTTAATCGTTCATAAATCGTGACGATTTATAGAACGAGACGAACAATCTCAATGTCACCTAGCTCTTTATAAAGTGTTTCTACCTGCTCGATAGAAGTGGCAGTGATCGTAACTGATACTGCACTATAGGTGCCTTTACCACTTGGTTTAACGGTTGGTGTGTAATCACCTGGTGCGTGACGTTGAATGACTTCTACAACCAGATCCGGCAGCTCAGGTTTATTGTAACCCATCACCTTGTATGCAAATGTACAAGGGAACTCTAACAGATCTTTCAATTTAGGTTGTTCTTGTTGCGACATGCTTGAACTCCAGCGTTCTTGTTTAACTGTAATACCCAGATTAGTCAGCATGATCTAATTGGTATAAGGCTGCATATTAATGTGTCAGTAGCTGGAAAACAAGCGTATTGAAAAGGTGTGATTAGGTTAGCTGTAAAGAAAAAGGCGACCTTAGTGGTCGCCTTTGTTGATATCTATCGGTTTTATAATTAGTTTAGCCAGCTTTGGATTAACATCATGACGTAATCAATCAAGCGGCTAAACATTCCGCCTTCATTAACATCATTCAATGCAACAAGTGGATATTCAGCGATATCTTGATCGCCGACGCGATAAAATAGCTTACCAACAACATCGCCTTTAGCGATAGGTGCTTTTAGTTCTTTCTCTAGAACAAAGCTCGCTTTTAAATCTTTAGTTTGGCCACGCGGCAGCGTAACAAAAGTATCTTCAGTAACACCAAGATTCACCTGGTCGATGTCACCCATCCATACTTTCTCTGTAACAAATGTTTCATTCGCTTTATGTGGAGTGACTGTTTCAAAGAAGCGGAAGCCATAGTTAAGTAATTTCTTACTTTCAGCTTTACGTGCATTCGCACTCTTTGTGCCCATCACAACACTAATTAGGCGCATTTTTCCTTCATAGGCTGATGCTACTAAGCTATATCCAGCTTGATCTGTGTGGCCTGTTTTCATGCCATCGACATTAAGGCTTTTATCCCACAACAGACCATTACGGTTATATTGAGTGATGCCGTTATACGTAAATGATTTTTCTTTATAAATAGCATATTCGTCAGGTACGTCACGAATAACAGCTTGTGCAAGTGTTGCCATATCATGTGCAGTAGAGAAATGGTCGTCATTATCTAAGCCGTGCACATTAACAAAGTGACTGCTTTCCATACCGATACGTTTTGCCCAAGCATTCATTAGCTCAACAAAAGAATCGGTTGAACCCGCAATATGTTCAGCCATCGCGGTACAAGCATCATTACCAGATTGGATGATAATGCCTTTGTTAAGTTCTTGAACAGTAACTAACTTACCAGGTTCTAAAAACATTTTAGATGAGCCAGGAAAATTCTTAGCCCAAGCATTGTTGCTAACTGATACTTTGTCATCAAGCGATATATTGCCACTCTTGATTTCTTGACCAATAACATAGCTGGTCAGCATTTTAGTTAAACTAGCAGGGTGTAATTTTTCATCTGAATTACTTTCAGCAATGATTTTGCCAGAATTATAATCCATTAAAATATAGGCTTTAGCTGCAATTTGAGGTGCCTCAGGGACAACTGTAGGTATAGCAGCGGCAGAAGCGGAAGCTAATATCAGCGCTGAAGCGATGATAGTTTGAAAAGTTGCAGCAGATTTCTTCATGATTATTGTAACTTTATATGACAGTGCTAAAAACTATCCACACTATATCAGATTGAAATTTATGAATCAGTGCTAAAAGCTAATATTCCATAATCTTGACATAGTGGCCCATCAACACTTGATGGGCTTGGAGAGGGTGAATTTTATTGGATTACTGAAAACTATTTTTGTTCCAATTCTCTTTGCGTTGTAATGATAAAAGCTTGTGGGTATTGGCCTGCTCTCGCTTTTTCTCTTAGCTTCAACGCTTCATCACGATCAATATAAGGGCCTAAGCGAATGCGGTAAACTTTTGCTGATTTCGCTTTTTTAAGATCGACATTGGTTGAAAATTTTTGTTCTAACTCAGTGGCGACGGCTTTTGCTTTTTCTTCATTGGTTACAGCGGCTAATTGAACAAAGTAGTAGTTTGGGTTGGCAGATTGCCATTCATCAACAGAATCAGGTTTAACGACTTTGATTAACTCAATTTTCACGGGCGCAGTCCCCGTTTTGATTACGCCCAGTTTAGAGGCTGCAGCCATGCTTAAGTCAATGATTCGCCCGTCATGAAATGGGCCGCGATCATTAACACGGACAATCGTTGATTGACCATTATTAGTATTGGTTACTTTTACGTAGCTTGGCAGTGGTAAGGTTTTGTGGGCTGCCGTCATTGAATACATGTCATAAATTTCACCGTTGGATGTTTTATGACCATGAAATTTTTCACCGTACCAAGAAGCGTTACCTTGCTCGGTAAAACCATTTTCAATATTTTCAATTTTGTAGCGCTTACCGCGTAAGGTGTAATCTTTATTACCGGCTAAGCTTTTTGATTCATAGCGAGGTTGGGCGGCCTCTATATGATTTAGAATCAATGCTTGATCAGGTGCTTTGTCATTTTCTAATCGGTAACGACCTGCATTCGGGTCATTGTTCTCGGGTGTTGCGACTACTGCTGTCGGTGTATTGGGTTTTTCTTGCTCTGTCTTTTGCTCTGGTTCCGTTGTGCTTTGTTCTTTTGTATCTGGCGTCGAGCTACATCCGGCAAGGGTTAGGAGAAATATAAATAATAATGAACGCATTTAGGTCGCCTTTGACAACATTTTTCTATGAGTATGAATAGACATAAGAATGCCAAAACCAGCCATCAGAGTAACCATTGAGGTACCACCATAGCTGATCAGTGGAAGTGGAACGCCTACAACGGGTAAAATACCGCTTACCATGCCAATGTTTACAAAAACATAAACAAAGAAACTTAAGACAATACTACCTGCCATCATACGTCCGAAGGCTGTTTGAGCTCGACTTGCAAGCATGAGCCCTCGGGCAATAATGAATAAGTATATCGATAGTAGACAAGCTACCCCGATTAATCCCCATTCTTCCGCGATAACGGCAAAAATAAAATCGGTGTGGCGCTCTGGTAAAAATTCTAGCTGTGACTGTGTACCTTGCAGCCATCCTTTTCCCATTAAACCACCCGACCCAATCGCAATTTTTGATTGGATGATGTGATAACCAGCCCCTAGAGGATCTGATTCTGGATTAAAAAGGGTTAACACACGCGTACGTTGGTAATCGCGCATTAAAAAGAACCACAAAACAGGGATGAACGCCCCGAGAAGTGTGCCTGCCGCAAAAATAATACGCCAACTCATACCCGATAAAAACAGCACGAAAACCCCAGACGCGGCGATTAGAATGGAAGTGCCAAGGTCGGGCTGCTTGGCAATTAAAATGGTTGGAACAAAAATTAATACCACCGCAATAACAATATTTGTAAAAGTCGGTGGTAATGGTTTGCTACTAATAAAGCGTGCAATCATCAATGGTACAGCTAGTTTTATTAGCTCTGAAGGCTGAAAGCGAACAAAGCCTAAATTTAGCCAGCGCTGAGCCCCTTTGGATGCCTCACCAAAGAATAGCACCCCGAGTAAGAGTATTAATCCAATGCCAAATAAATATGGAGCCCAAGTTTCGTAGTGGCGAGGGGCTATTTGGGCAAGTATAAACATTACACCCAGCGATAAACACATACGAGCGGCTTGGCGCTCCATCATCGGCAAGCTTTGACCACTGGCACTGTACATCACTAATAGACCAAACCCCATTAAGGCTAAAATGCCTAACAGTAATGGGAGGTCAAGATGTAAGCGATCACTTAGAGTGCGCTTATTACCGGTTGTAGCCATAATACTCATTGCGCCACCTCGGCTTGCGGGTTATTTTTGCTGTTAGGTGCAGTAGGCTTGAGTAAAATATGGTCAAATATCTTACGTGCAACAGGTCCACCATTTGATGAGCCTCCACCTGCATTTTCTAATACCATTGCAACAACAACCTCAGGTTTGTCATACGGTGCGAATGCTGTAAATAGGGCGTGATCGCGAAGATGCTCTTCGAGTTCTGCTGCATTGTATTTCTGGTCTTTTGCTAAACCAAATACCTGAGCTGAACCCGATTTTCCGCCTGCTTTATATTGAGCACCGTAGAAAGCACGTCTTGCTGTACCTCGCACACCGTATAAAACACGATACATACCATCTTTAGCTATCTCCCAGTTTTGATCTGTTACGCCTGTTATTGGGGCGTATTCATCAAAAACTGCGGGTGTTTCAGTATCATCATCAATGATGCTGTTTAATAAATGCGGCGGGCGTACAACACCTTGATTGACTAAAACTGTCGTTGCTTTGGCTATTTGTAACGGTGTTGCTGTCCAATAACCTTGACCGATACCCACAGGGATCGTATCGCCTTGATACCAAGGTTGGCGAAAACGCGCTTGTTTCCACTCTCGAGTTGGCATGTTGGCTTTACTTTCTTCATGTATATCAATGCCAGTGTATTCACCGTAACCAAATTTGGTCATCCAACTAGATAAACGATCGATACCTAAGTCATAAGCGATTTGATAGAAAAAGGTATCAACAGACTCTTCAATGGCTTTATGAATGTTGACCTTGCCATGTCCCCAGCGTAACCAATCGCGGAATGGTCGACTGTTAGTATTCGGTATTTTCCACCAGCCAGGATCACTTCGAGTCGTACGTGTGGTAACGACGCCTTCTGTTAGTGCTGCAACGGCAATCAATGGTTTTACGGTCGATGCTGGTGGGTATATACCCAGTGTGACGCGGTTAACTAACGGACGATCTTTATTGTTGAGTAGTGCCTGGTAATTTTTCGTTGAAATACCATGAACAAATAAATTAGGGTCATAACTTGGGCTTGATACCATTGCGATAACTGCTGAGTCACGCGGATCCATGACGACAACAGAACCTCGTTTGTATTCGATGATCTCTTCGCCCGTCTCGGGCTCTTGTGTACGAACCGTTAATTGCTCTTTGACGAAAAGCTGCAGTTCGATATCAATATTCAATTTGATATCTTGTCCTGGAATTGGTGGTACGTATTTCAAGGTGCGGATAATACGCCCACGGCTGTTTACTTCAACTTCTTGGTAGCCAGAAGTACCGTGAAGTAAATCTTCGTAATAACGTTCAATGCCTAATTTACCAATATCTCGCGTGGCTTTGTAATTACTGATTTTTTCATCACGTTCGAGTTTTTGGATATCACGGTCATTGATTTTAGCGACATAACCTAAGACGTGTGTCAATGCATCACCGTAAGGGTAATGGCGTTTCAGGTAGGCTTTTACTTCAACACCAGGGAATTTGTGTTGATTAACCGAGAATAGGGCAACTTGATTTTCAGTTAATTGATCAAGAATAGGGACTGATTTAAAGCGACGCGTGCGACGACGCTCTTTTTTGAAGCGCTCAATATCTTCGTCAGTTACGCTCATTAGGGTTTTGAGGCGCGCAAAGGTATCGTTGAGGCTTTCAACTTTATTGGTTGATATCTCAAGTGAATAAACTGGTTGGTTCTCCGCAAGTAATACACCGTTACGATCGTAAATAAGACCACGGTTAGGCGCGACAGGTACAATTTTTATGCGGTTATCATTGGAACGTGTTTGATAGTCATCATGCCCACTGATCTGAATATAATACAGATTAGTGAGCAATACGCCTATCAGTGCGATGATGCCAGCGAATGAGACAAGAGCACGGCGAAAAAAGAGTGCCGACTCAGCCCGGTGATCGCGGATCTGGGTTCGCTTTTGTCTCATTGACACTTATTCCCTGTGGTATGGATGGTTTGCGGTGACACTCCACGCGCGGTACAAACTTTCAGCCATCACAACACGAACCAAAGGGTGGGGAAGTGTCAGTGGAGATAATGACCAGCTTTGTTCTGCAGCAGCTTTACATGCTGGAGAAAGCCCTTCTGGGCCGCCAATCAAAATCGATACATCTCGACCATCAAGTTTCCAGCTATCCAGCTGTTGAGCTAGTTGTCCTGTATCCCAGCGTTTCCCTGGAATATCAAGCGTCACAATGCGATTACCTTTAGCAACCGTAGCTAACATTGCTTCACCTTCTTTTTGTAAGATGCGTGCGATGTCAGCATTTTTTCCACGTTTACCAGCAGGAATTTCAATTAGCTCTAACGGCATATCTTTTGGGAAGCGACGGCTATATTCTTTATAGCCTTCTTCAACCCATTTAGGCATTTTAGTGCCTACAGCAATCAATTGAAGCTTCATTATCTGTTAGCCCCAAAGCTTCTCCAGCTGATATACGCCACGAGCTTCTTCTTGCATGATATGAAGCATAACGTTACCCATATCTACGATAACCCAACGGCCTTCTTCTGCACCGCTAATACCAAATGGAGGGTAGTCGATCAGTTTGGTTTCTTTGTCTACGTGATCTGCAATAGATGCAACGTGACGGTTAGATGTACCAGTACATACAACCATGAAATCGGTGATGCTTGATTTACCACGTACATCGATAGTTACGATGTCTTGTGCTTTTAGATCGTCAACTTTGTCAACGATAAGATCGTGTAATTCTTGAGTTTGCAAGTGAGTCGCCTCGGTAGTGTAAATTTGAAATTATTGGAGCCAGAGTCGATCTGAATCACAATTTAGCGGCGCAGTATACCATGCTCTGCACGCCTAGCTACAAGCTCATCAAACGCTTTATTGATTTTTTCAATTCATTTACTTTAATGTTAATTAAATCAACCAACTACACTTTCATTTGATTAAGCTTCAATCGAAAAGTAATATTTTATACGGCTATTTTAAAAATCAGAGAGCTTGGTGTGGGTATGAACGCCACACATTTCAGCGCATAAAGCACTCAGTGCTGGCCAAGGATTACTGTCGTAATCGGTCTTCACTTGAATTTCTAATAAGCTTAAGCGTTGTAGTAATTGAATGAGCGTCGTTAAGGGTAAACGGTGTAATGCACCGATATACACTTCGCGTCGACTTTGCCAGATACGATACTGCTCAAAAATATTATTGAGAGGTGTACCTTTCATTCCCATCTCTTGCATTTTGTAGAGTTGGGTTAGTTCTCGTTGCAATGTTCGGAGTAGAATTGTTGCTTCAATCCCTTCACCCTGTAACTGTCTTAGTACACGTTGACTACGCTTTGCTTGACCTGCTAACACGGCATCAAGTAATTGAAACGGTGTGTAATGGTTATGACGGCTTAATGATTCTTGCAAGCGAGGTACGGTTAGCTCGCCATCTGGATAGAGAAGAGTGAGCTTCTGTAAACTTTGGGCTAATGCGAGTAAGTTTCCTTCGTGCCATTGAGCCAGCAGCACAACAGATTCATGATCCGGTTTCAGCTTAAGCTGTTGGCAACGAGCCTGAATAAATCGAGGCAAGTGGCGAGTATCAGGCGTATTACAAGGAAGATATAAGCTGATATTGTCAAAGGCTTTAAACCATTTGGCGCTTTCTTGTTTTTTATTTAAGCGAGGGCCCTGTAGTAGCAACAAAATATCATCATTAAGATGGTTTATTACTTCTAATAATGCTTTGGCATGGTTTGCATTTAGACCTGATTCTGGCACTTCTAATTCAATAACTTGTTGTGCTGAGAATAAACTCATCGCTTGGCAGCAATTTAATACTTCATTCCAATCTAGTTGATTATCAATTGTAAAAGCATGGCGCTCATGAAAACCTGCTTGTTGAGCACACTGCTTTATTTGGTCGGCACATTCTTGCTTAATTAATGGCTCATTACCAAAAAGAAGGAAAGCCTGACGCAGCCCTTTATTTAATTGCTGCGCCAGTTGTTCTGGGTAAATTCTCATTCCGCGTTAGTATTCATATCGGTATTATTAGGCGCCGTATTATATGATGAATTTTGATTGAATAGCGCATTTGCGGCATTAGTATCGTCTACTTTTTCTGTAGTCACTGTACTTTGGCTTGGCTTAATCGCGTTGGTTTCGGTATCACCCTTCATCATTTCGTCTAGCTCAATTTCAAGCTCTTGCTCCTCAATTTTATTGAAGATAGCAGTTAAGCGAGCGAGCTGACGCATAATTTGTTGTGCGGCTTGTTGACGCATGACATCTTCAAGTTCATCGCGTTCGACAGATTTAGCCAATGCCGTTAGCGGGTTATCCAAGAAATTACGCGTGACTTTTGTGGTGTATGTTTCAGTGCTTTTGTTTGGCACAACAATACGGTATCGAACGGTATAGGTCAGTTCGTATTCGGCTTTACGGCTATTTTGGTATAACGATAAAGTACGTTCACCCGTTGATTCACCAATTAAGTGCAGGTTAGGTACTGTTGCAGCAGGGGGAACAGACTCAATGCCATGTAGCTTAAATTGGGATTCAACTAAGCGGGTTAATTTACTGTATTGGTCAAAACTGGTTAACGATAGTTTGGCGATATCATCAGGTAACATATAGTTACCACGAAGATGAAAACCACAAGAAGCAGTGGCTAGGGCAAGCACTGCAACACACAAAGTACGAAGGGTACTTTTGATAGAAAATAAAGCTTTCACCCAGTCAGCTCCTTGAAAAATTAGTGAAAACTAATCGATTAAGTGAATACGGTCTTGAATAAGACAAAGATCGTTATTTTTGGTTCAATCGATAAATTATAAGATACGATTTCCATTAAATAGGAAATCGTATCTTATGTTTTTAGTTACTACTGTTAGCTGTAAAAACGGTTAGCAGTAAAACTAGTTAGCAACGATGTTTAAAAGCTTGCCAGGTACGTAAATAACTTTACGGATTGTTAGGCCATCTAGGAACTTAATTGCGTTGTCGTCTTTTAGACCAAGTTCTTTAACTTGCTCTTCTGTTGCATCAGCAGCAACGATCAGTTTTGCACGCAACTTACCGTTGATCATAACAACAATCGTTTTTTCATCTTCAACAAGCGCTTTCTCATCGAAAGTTGGCCATGCTGCAGTATCGATGTCTGTTTCACCTAATGCTTCCCACATTTCAAAACTTGCGTGTGGTGTCATTGGGTAAAGCATAGCAACAACCGCTTTTAAAGCTTCATCAAGAAGGGCACGATCTTGTGCTGACTCTTGAGGTGCTTTGTTTAGCTTGTTCATTAGTTCCATAATTGCTGCAATTGCGGTGTTGAATGTTTGGCGACGGCCAATATCATCACTTACTTTTGCAATTGTTTTATGAATATCACGACGTAGGGCTTTTTGGTTGCCAGAAAGAGCTGCTACATCTAGTGCTTCAACTGTTCCTTTGTTTGTGTGCTCGTGAACTAATTTCCATACGCGTTTAAGGAAGCGGCTTGCCCCTTCAACACCAGATTCTTGCCACTCAAGTGTCATGTCTGCAGGTGATGCAAACATCATGAATAGACGAACCGTATCTGCACCAAACTTATCAACCATCTCTTGAGGGTCAATACCGTTGTTTTTAGACTTAGACATTTTGATCATGCCTGAGTGTTGAACTTCACGGCCTTGATCATCAATTGCTTTTTCGATACGGCCTTTTGCATCACGCTCGATAGTGACATCAGTAGGTGCGATCCACTCTTTTGTGCCTTTCTCGTTAGTGTGGTGGAATGCATCAGCAAGTACCATACCTTGACATAAAAGCTGCTTGAATGGTTCGTTTGACGTTACATAACCTGCATCACGCAATAGTTTGTGGAAGAAGCGAGAGTACAGTAAGTGCATACATGCGTGCTCGATACCACCCACGTATTGATCTACAGGTAGCCAGTAGTTCGCTTTTTCAGGATCTAAAATATCATCAGCTTGTGGTGAACAGTAGCGTGCGTAATACCAAGATGATTCCATGAAGGTATCAAAGGTATCCGTTTCACGCAGTGCTGGCTCGCCATTGAAGGTTGTTTTCGCCCACTCTTTATCTGCTTTGATTGGACTGGTTACACCATCCATCACCACATCTTCAGGAAGAATTACAGGTAATTGGTCAGCTGGAACTGGGTGAACTTCACCATCTTCAGTCGTTACCATTGGGATTGGAGCACCCCAGTAGCGTTGACGAGATACACCCCAGTCACGTAGACGGAAGTTAACTGTTTTCTTGCCTTTGCCATCAGCTTCTAGTTTCGCAGCGATAGCATCAAATGCGTCTTGGAAAGCAAGGCCATCAAATTCACCAGAATCAAACAGCACACCTTTCTCTGTGTATGCTTCTTCAGAAACGTTCAGCTCAGAGCCGTCTTCTGGTTTGATTACTGGAATGATGTCTAGGCCGTATTTAGTCGCGAATTCGTAATCACGTTGATCGTGAGCAGGAACCGCCATTACCGCACCTGTGCCGTAATCCATTAATACGAAGTTAGCGACATAAATTGGCACTTCACGACCATTAAGTGGATGGACAGCGCGTAGGCCTGTATCCATACCTTTCTTTTCCATCGTTGCCAATTCAGCTTCAGCAACTTTGGTATTACGGCATTCTTCTGTGAACGCAAATAGCTCAGGGTTTGTTGCTGCGGCTTTCTCTGCAAGAGGGTGACCAGCAGCGATACCAACGTAAGTAACACCCATTAGCGTATCTGGACGCGTGGTATACACTTCTAAAGGTGCTTCTTCGCCGTTAACAGCAAAAGATAATTCAACACCCTCTGAGCGCCCAATCCAGTTACGTTGCATGGTTTTAACCATTTCAGGCCAACCATCAAGGTTATCTAGATCATCCAGAAGCTCTTGTGCATATTCAGTAATCTTAATGAACCACTGTGGAATTTTCTTTTGTTCTACAGGGGTATCACAGCGCCAGCAACAACCGTCTTCAACTTGCTCATTTGCAAGAACAGTTTGGTCGTTTGGACACCAGTTTACAGAAGAGGTTTTCTTATAAACTAGGCCTTTCTTATACAGTTTTGTAAAGAACTCTTGTTCCCAACGGTAGTACTCAGGAGTACATGTAGCGAACTCACGGCTCCAATCATAACCAAAGCCTAATAGCTTAAGCTGGTTTTTCATGTATTCGATGTTTTCGTATGTCCAAGGCGCTGGCGCTGTTTTATTTTTAACCGCGGCATTTTCAGCAGGCAGACCAAACGCATCCCAACCGATAGGTTGCATTACGTTTTTGCCTTGTAGGCGTTGGTAACGAGAAACAACATCACCGATGGTGTAGTTACGAACGTGTCCCATGTGTAGACGACCACTTGGGTACGGGAACATGGAGAGACAGTAGAATTTTTCTTTATTAGGGTCTTCACTTACAACAAATGTTTTGTTGTTGTCCCAATGTTCTTGAACTTTTTGTTCAATGTCCTGCGGGCGATATTGTTCTTGCATCGATGGCATCCAGGAATTTGTGAGTTGAGTACAAACACAGTCTATATAATCGACATAGAATAACTAAAGGTAAAGGTGTCAACAATAGCTGAGACCAATTCGGGGGATTTATTGTTGCTTTGAACAGGCAATTTACACGTTTTTAGACCAATAATTACTATTATAGCGATTGGGAAGGAGATGAGTTATGGCTAAGCAAAAAGCGGAATATGAGGCTTTACTTGAAAAGGTCACGGAAACCTTGAGGCACAGCCCTGAAGAACTGAAAGATTGGGTGGATACAACCGAGAAATATCGTCAAGCTGCGAGCGACATGACAAAAGATGAATGGGCGCTAATTTCGGCTTATTTAAAACGGGATTTAAAAGAGTTCGGGAAAAATGTTGAAGAAAGCCCCGAACCATTTGCAGAAAGCCCGTTTTATAAACTGGTCTCTGAATCAATTTGGAGCGGTTTAGCTGAGATCACGGATAAAACGCAGATTGAATGGCATGAGCTAATGGATGATCTTCAGCATCAAGGTATTTACCAAGCCGGTGAAATTGTGGGTTTGGGTAACCTAGTGTGTGAAAAATGCGGTCATCATGAAATATACAGCCATGCTAAGCGCATTGAATTATGTTCCCAGTGCGGGCACGATCAATTTACTCGACAGTCACTGACGCCGTGAATCATGTGATAAACCTGATGTTACAAACCGAAAAGCCAACGAACAAGACGGGTAATGCTTAGTGCTTCCCCGTCTTGTACTCTACATACTGTTGATTGAGTAACTAGGGCTTTTCGATCGCATCGCCCATAATAACAGTTGAGCTATCATCAAGTTGTTCTGTTGGTTTACTCGTCTTTAAACCCTGTTCAGTTAACGGTGTCAGAGCTTCATAACTAAACTTCTGACCAGCGATAGAGGCCTCAATCATCATGCCACCTTTGGCACTCGTGAAGACAGCTACGCCATTAATATAATTAGAATCGACATAATTATCACCTGCTCCAGCGCCAACACCACCCGTGCCCGCTTTTGCTTGTGCACCCTCTGTTAGGGCAACAGCCGATGCTTGTGCATCTAATTCAAAACTCCCGTCAATAAAGCGCTCATAAGCACGTTTATCTTGGAAGAAGATTATTTCACTGTATGACTGCCCACCGAACTGTAACCCAAAAGATACTTGGTATAACTTGGCGAAGCCTGTTATCTCATTGGCTTGGTACACACTACCTGTACCATAAGCACCTCCTACCCAAAAACCACCCTTACCAACCGATGGAAAAACCGCGTAGCCATAAGATGAGAAGAAAAATGGCTGTGTTTGTTTCGCTTGTTGGAACTGCTTTAAGACGGCTTGCGTCTCATAATCTTCTTTAGCAGCGGAGCTGGTAGCAAAACATATCAAGGTTAGTGTACTTAATACGGCAAAGATGCGCTGTATGGCTTTCATCAAGGCTATCCTTTAGCAAATGAATAGAGTGTTATTTATAGTAACAACATGAAAAAAAAGGCGAAGAGTTAATCTTCGCCTTTTTGATTCATTTTCAGCCTTTATTCAGTTTCTACCGGCCTTGTATCTCTAAAACGACCAGAACGGCGTCGAATTAATATCATCGATAAGGTTAGTGACCATAATGAATAGAAATACAATGGCCAGCTACCCAAAGTTGTGTAGGGCGTTAAGCCATCAGTGGGGGTAATTGTTGTCCGAAGTACTGCCGTTTCAAATTGTGGAATTTGCTTGATGATTTGACCTGTATGGTCAACGACAGCAGTGATTCCCGTATTGGTTGAGCGAATTAACGGTTTGCCGAGTTCGAGTGCACGCATCTGGGCTATTTCCATATGCTGAAATGGTCCAATGGATGTGCCAAACCATGCATCGTTCGATAAGGTCAGTAGTAACTCGGTATCGATATTCACATTTTTTCGAACTTGTTCACTGAATGCGACTTCGTAGCACAGTGCGGGTGCTATTGAGTAGCCGTTGGCTTCCAAATTCGGTTGAACTAAATCACCACGACTGAACGAAGACATCGGTAAGTTGAACAAAGGTGCGATAGGACGCAATAAATCGCCAAATGGTACAAACTCACCAAATGGTAATAAGTGATGCTTGCTATAACGAGTTGCCTTATCGTATTGATAAGGTCCATATGCATTCTTACCCAGTGTGAGAATATTATTGAAATATTGCCCATCTTCTTTTTGATCTAACACTCCCGTAATAACCGTACTGTTGTTATTGCGGGCAGCACTGTCGAGGTTCTGTAAGAACGTTGGAAGATGTGCTTCTAAAGCTGGAATTGCGGCTTCAGGCCACACAATGATATCAGCATCCCAATTTTCACGGGTAAGATCAGTGTACTTCATTAATGTCGGCCAACGTTCACTAGGCAGCCACTTGAGCTCTTGTGGAACGTTACCTTGAATCAAGGCGACATCGAGATTTTTCGTTGGATCTGGAATCACCCAACTCACCGTACTTGCAGCCCACGTCAATGTTATAATGAGCACAGGTACCATCAGCGGTTTCCAGTTACGGTAAACCACGGAGGCGACAAGTGCGCCTGATATTAATACTAGGGCCAGGGTTATCCCTTCAACACCTAAGATAGGCGCTAATGAGGCGAGCGGGCTATCTATTTGACCGTAACCCATCCATAGCCAAGGGAAGCCTGTTAATGCCCAACCTCTTATCCAATCAAGCAGCAACCAAATAACAGGGCCACTGAGCATTAATTGATGAAACGGTCGTCCACGGTTAAAACGGTTGAATAGCGCACCAAAAGCGGCGGAGTATAAAGCGAGGTAACTGATCAGTGACGACATTAAGAAGACACTGGCAATTTTGGGCATACCACCGAAAGTATCAATACTAACGTGCACCCAGCTAATACCTGTGCCAAAGAGCCCTAAGCCCCACAAAAAGCCAATTAACCCAGAACGCTTTACTGTTTGCTCTTGTAACAGCCATAACAGTAATGAAATTGAAACTGGAGCTAACAGCCAATAATTATAGGGAGCGAAGGAGAGGGTCGCGATTGCGCCCGCTGGAACGGCTAATAATAGCCGTCCTAACGAAAAGAATGATTTCTTGGTCATTATTAAGAAGTGATTGTCGGTTGATAGGCCTTGTTAGGTACAGTTACTTGTAACTGTATAACACGGCGATTATCGGCAGAAGTCACTTTAAATGAGTAGCCACCGAGTTCAACGACTTCTCCTCGAGAGGGAAGGTGACCAAAGCTGGTCATAACCAGACCACCTACAGTATCGACTTCTTCATCGCTGTATGTAGTTTGGAACATATCGTTGAAATCATCGATAGTAGTCAGTGCTTTTACCGCGTATGTGTGTTTACTTAACTGACGAATTTCTTGTTCTTCTTCGTCGTCGAATTCATCTTCGATTTCGCCAACGATTTGTTCCAAGATATCTTCGATGGTGATAACACCAGAGACGCCGCCAAACTCATCGACAACAATCGCCATGTGATAGCGTTCTTCACGGAACTCTTTCAATAGGCGATCGACACGCTTGCTTTCCGGTACAACAACGGCCGGACGCAGAACTTTATCCATGTCGAAAGGCTCACTATCAGGCAATAGGTAACGTAGCAAATCTTTTGCTAGTAAAATACCTTCTACATGATCCTTATCATCACTGATAACAGGATAGCGAGAGTGCTGTGCATCTACGATCAAATTAATAAGATCTTCTAACTTCTGAGAACGTTCAATGGTGATGATCTGAGAGCGTGGGATCATAATGTCACGCACTCGCATTTCTGCTATTTCCATCACACCTTCGAGCATGTCGCGGGTGTCGTGGTCAATCAGATCGTTTTCTTCCGAATCACGGAAAACTTCAACCAGTTCTTCTCGGTTCTGTGGCTCGCCTTGGAATAATTGACCGATACGTTCAAAGAAGGACTTTCTACTCGGACCTTCAGAATTTTGGGGGTTATCTTCGTTCATTATTTACTTTCAGCAAATAGCTAGTATGTCAGCTAAGTGGACATGTCCACGGAGATGTTATTCGCTTATCGTAACAAGCGAATAACGGTTTTCTGTATTAACTATTCTTTTTCAGCAGCAAATGGATCAGCAAAGCCCATTTTTTCGATGATTTCAGTCTCTAAAGACTCCATCTCTTCTGCTTCTTCATCTTCGATATGATCATAACCTAGCAGATGAAGTGTGCCATGTACAACCATATGTGCCCAATGAGCATTGAGTGGTTTATCTTGCTCTTTTGCCTCAATTTCAACAACCTGACGACAAATGATGAGATCACCAAGAAGGTCGAGCTCTATGCCTAGTGGTGCTTCAAAGGGGAAAGACAACACATTAGTGGGCTTGTCTTTACCACGATATTCAAGGTTTAACGTCTGGCTTTCTTTTACATCAACAATACGAATAGTGATTTCTGCATTGGATTGAAAAAGAGTAACAGCCGCTTCAAACCATTGTTGAAACTCATCTTCAGAAGGAAGACCTTCTTGGTTTTCTGTTGCGTACTGTAAATCTAAGTATGTTGCCATGAGGTATTATTTCTCAACTTCTGTTACTTGGCTGGCCGCAAACTCTTCACGGCGACGTTGTTCTGCTTGCTTCTTTTGTTTCTGATCTTCTGATTCCCACGCTTCATAAGCGAGCACGATACGTGCAACCACTGGGTGTCGAACGACATCAGCCGCTTGGAAGAAGTTAAAGCTAATCTCGTCTACTTCTGAGAGTACTTCAATCGCATGACGCAAACCAGAACGAGCACCACGAGGTAAATCAATTTGAGTGACATCACCAGTGATCACTGCACGAGAGTTAAAGCCTATACGGGTTAAGAACATTTTCATTTGTTCTACCGTAGTATTTTGGCTCTCGTCTAAAATAATGAATGCATCATTTAAAGTTCGTCCACGCATATATGCTAATGGGGCAACTTCAATAACATTTCGTTCAATTAATTTCTCTACGCGTTCAAAGCCGAGCATTTCAAATAAGGCATCGTAAAGAGGGCGTAGGTAAGGATCTACCTTCTGGCTTAGATCGCCAGGTAAGAAGCCGAGTTTTTCACCGGCTTCAACCGCAGGGCGGGTAAGTAGAATACGACGAACCTCTTGACGCTCTAATGCATCAACCGCTGCTGCGACGGCAAGGTAAGTTTTACCGGTACCAGCAGGCCCGACACCAAACGTAATATCATGACTCACCATATTAGCGATGTATTGTGCTTGATTCGGCGTACGAGGTTTGATCACACCTTTTTTAGTTTTAATGTGGATCTCTTTGCCAAAGGGAATGCTTGATTCTGTTGTTTGCTCTAAAACACCAGATTCTTTAATGGCTAAATGGATGTGATCGGGTTCGATATCTGGGATTTTGTTATGAACAGGCGCGGTATCAACGTATAAATCTTTGATGATTTCGGCTGTCGCCTCAGCAGTGTGAGCTTGTCCAACAACACTGAAACTGTTGCTGCGGTGGTTTATCTCAACCCCCATGCGACGTTCTAGTTGTTTGATATTATCGTCGAAAGGGCCGCAAATACTGGCAAGTCTTTGGTTATTTGCGGGTTCTAAATTAAATTCTACAGTAGTGATTTTGCTCAAGGTTTGCCTCTCATTGAGGTCGCCTACCACAGTAGACGACCATATTTTTCAGGGCATGTGTCTTACTTTTATTTCAGACAGACGTCATATACTCGTATTTAGACATTGGTCTTATTACGGAGTATATACGCCTACACCCAATTCATCTTCTTTGCGTGCTTTTTCCATAACTTCTAACGGTGTCATGGCAACGCGTAGATCCATTTCTGCTTCAGTACGTACCAATTCGCCACGTAGTGAGTTAGTGAATACGTCAATGATGTTTACATCAACAAATTGACCAATTAACTCAGCAGAGCCTTCAAAGTTTACAATGCGGTTGTTCTCGGTACGACCGCGTAATTCCATAATGTTCTTACGAGAAGGTCCTTCAACTAGAATACGCTGCTCGGTGTTTAACATTTGGCGTGCATGACGCATAGCTTGAGTATTGATCTGTTGTTGCAGTTCATACAAGCGTTCTTTTTTAACTTCTTCTGGGATGTCACACGGATAATCAGCTGCAGGCGTACCTGGACGTGGAGAGAAGACAAAACTGTAGCTAATATCAAAATCAATATCACGGATCAGTTTCATCGTATCTTGGAAGTCTTGGTCGCTTTCACCAGGGAACGCAACAATAAAGTCTGAACTCATTGTGATATCTGGACGCACTTTACGCAGCTTGCGAATTTTAGATTTGTACTCAAGAACAGTGTGAGGGCGCTTCATCATCGTTAGAATACGATCTGAACCACTTTGTACTGGTAGGTGCAAATAGTTTACAAGCTCTGGCGTATCGGTATAAACATCAATGATATCGTCAGTAAATTCGATTGGGTGGCTGGTGGTGTAACGAATACGGTCGATACCATCAATCGCGGCAACTAAACGCAGTAATTCTGCAAACGTCGCCATTTCGCCATCGTGAGTTGGACCACGGAAAGCATTGACGTTTTGACCTAATAGATTAACCTCACGAACGCCTTGCTCTGCAAGTTGAGCGATTTCATAAAGAACGTCATCTATCGGGCGACTAACTTCTTCTCCGCGTGTGTAAGGCACTACGCAGTATGTACAGTACTTAGAACACCCTTCCATAATAGAAACGAAGGCAGTCGCTCCATCAGCACGAGGTTCTGGTAAGTTGTCGAATTTCTCAACCTCTGGAAATGAAATATCCATCACTGGTCCGTGATTAGATTGAGAATTTTTGATCATCTGTGGTAAACGGTGCAGGGTTTGTGGACCAAAGATCACATCCACATACGGTGCACGCTTGCGAATTGCATCACCTTCCTGTGTCGCAACACAACCACCAACACCAATCACAAGATCAGGCTTCTTATCTTTTAAGCGCTTCCAGCGACCTAGCTGGTGGAACACTTTTTCTTGTGCCTTTTCACGGATAGAACAGGTGTTAAGCAGCAGCACATCTGCTTCTTCTGGGACTTCTGTTAGCTCGAAGCCGTTGGCAGCATTGAGAAGATCTGCCATTTTAGATGAATCGTATTCGTTCATCTGGCAGCCCCAGGTTTTAATCAGCAGTTTCTTAGGCATGTCTAACTCTTCACTCGTAGTGTTTATTCATTGCATTCAACATCGCAGGGTACGTTGCTCTTACAGGTTTATCGCTGACAATAACAGCTACCCGTTAGCAAGCCGCGTATTGTACTGCTTTACGCTCGGTCTGACTAGATCATCACCACCCCGAATAAATTGTGGTTTTCACAAGGCATTGATAAAAGAACCGTAGCTTGCTTGTTAGTATTGAGCTTTTGCTTTGTACTTAATAACCTAGATGAAACGATAGCGTTAAAGTTGATTTAAGATTCCCATTCCAAGTTGTCGCATTTGTTTCGTAATCCAATGGCTACGCTCGTATACATACTGGCTCATTGGGTTAGCTTTGATCTTATAGGGGTTGGGTAACACTGCTGCTAACTGTGCCGCCTGTTGAGCGGATAACCTACTGGCTGGAATAGCAAAGTAGTTTTGACTTGCCGCTTCAATACCATATAAGCCTGGGCCAAACTCAATCACATTTAGATACACTTCTAATATACGGCTCTTTCCCCAAATAAGTTCCATTAACACGGAAAAGTACAGTTCAATCCCTTTTCGAATAAAGGAATGGGCAGGGAACAGGTAAACATTTTTGGCTGTTTGCTGCGTTATGGTGCTTGCTCCTCTATTGGGGCCGTCTGATCCACTTTGTTTTACCACCATTAGAATCGCATTGAGATCGACACCAATATGCTGAGGGAAAGTTTGATCTTCAGAAGCGATAACAGCTAGTTGTGCATTTTTAGATATCGCGCTTAGCTCGACCCATAGATGTGTCGATTGGGAAGGGTAATCACTGGGGGGAAAAAGCGTACGATGGATTTTCCAGCCCCAAATAGGAGGATCAACAAACTTACCAATAGCCACTAAGGCAATAGGAAAAAGCATTATAAAAACCAATGCTTTGTAGATAAACCGTTTTAGTTTAGACAATGTATTTCAAATGATTAGTGGCTGCTAGCCCCATCGTAGTCAAATAAAATGAAGTATTCAAATTTTCACCTCATCAGTAATACCTTGATTGGCAGTCAATAAATACAGGGAAATCGTATTAAAGATCACCGCATTATCGTTAGAATTAGGTAAAATGAAAGTGTCATTAAGCATAAAGATGGAAGTGGATATGGAACAATATGATGTCATTGTCGCGGGTGGAGGAATGGTTGGTGCAGCAGCTGCACTAGGGCTAGCACAGCAAGGACTAAGCGTTGCCGTGATTGAAGGTAAAGCGCCTGAATCATTTGAACCTAAACAAGCGATGGACTTACGTGTTTCAGCGATTTCTCCCAACTCTATCGCATTACTTACTCGACTAAGTGCATGGGATGGCGTTATGAAGATGCGCTTATGCCCTTTTAAGCGATTAGAAACATGGGAACACCCAGAGTGTCGTACCCGTTTTAATGCTGATGAAATGAACCTTGATCGCCTTGGATATATTGTTGAAAATCGCATTATCCAACTAGGCTTATGGCATCAATTTGATTCGTACCCCAATTTAACCCTACTTTGTCCTGCACGTATGGCACATTCATACTCGACCACAGATGGCTACAGTGTGGAGTTGGATGATGGTCGCCTGTTACAGGCTAAATTATTGGTTGGTGCTGATGGGGCTAATTCTCAGGTGCGTCAGCAAGCTGGTATTGGTATCACCGCATGGGATTATCGTCAGCACTGCATGTTAATCAATGTTGAAACGGCTTTGCCTCAACAAGATATCACGTGGCAAATGTTTACATCGCGTGGTCCTCGCTCATTTTTACCGCTTTCTGGTCATCAAGGCTCTTTAGTTTGGTATGACAGCCCAAAACGTATTAAGCAATTAAGCGCCATGAGTGAAATACAACTTCATAGTGAGGTTGAAGCCCACTTTCCGAAAGAGTTGGGTGAGTTTAAAATATTAAACCACGGTAGCTTCCCGCTAACCCGTCGTCATGCCCAACATTACTATAAATCGAATGTTGTGCTTCTTGGTGATGCTGCACATACGATTAATCCATTAGCTGGGCAGGGCGTTAACCTCGGCTTTAAAGATGTTGATACGTTATTACATGAAATTGAGAAGGCGGGTAAAGAGTGGGCTAATATATCGGTATTAAAAGCTTACGAGCGTCGTCGTCGTCCTGATAATTTACTAATGCAAACGGGGATGGATGTCTTCTATACCACGTTCAGTAATTCATTACTTCCATTGAAGCTGGCTCGAAATATGGGGCTGAAGTTAGCTGAGCATACCGGTCCATTAAAGAAACAGGTGTTGAAATATGCGATGGGTATATGATCAGTGTCTATCTATATTGGTGAGTAGTGTTTAGTAGATAAAGAAAAAGCCGAATGATATTAAAATCATTCGGCTTAACAACCAGAGAGATACGATCATTTTGTAGGTTGTAAAATCTTTATTGCTACAGTATTTATTATACTGCAGACATAAGAAAACCCACCAAAAGATGGGCTTCTCATTTCTTTCATCAGAAAGAATAATGGTGCGGAAGGAGAGACTTGAACTCTCACACCTTGCGGCGCCAGAACCTAAATCTGGTGCGTCTACCAATTCCGCCACTTCCGCATGTTTCATTTGCTCTTAACGAGCT
>PJEL010000981.1_pt1 | contig 30932 bp, 30 predicted proteins | sample 1853271 | NCBI WGS metagenome assembly PJEL01 (sample SAMN08108733, study PRJNA415343) | Invertebrate metagenome, whole genome shotgun sequencing project. | host: Globobulimina | place: Sweden: Gullmar Fjord | collected 2015-08 | reverse complement strand
CCGCGCCTCTACGTCAGCCTACATACGATTGACCAGTTCTCTGACGTTGGTGACAGATATCCCCAGCGGGGAAGCCTGTGCCCTTATGCGGGTTATGATCTCATCTGTATGCTCGGTTTTCAGAATCGCTTCCTTGGCCGGAAGGATGACGGCTTCTAGTATGTTTTTCGTTGTCCGCTGATCCGCCGCAGAAAAAAATCTGAGGGAATCGACCGTATCTCCGAACAACTCAATTCTCAAAGGATCAGAGTAAAGTGGTGAAAAAATGTCAAGGATACCGCCTCTTATACAAAAATCGCCCGGCTCTTCCACGATCATGGATTGAACATAGCCACCGCATAGCAGCTTTTTGACCAAAAGATCTCGGTCGATCTCTTCTCCCTTTTCTATAAGCTCGGCATAATTAATTATTTCTTGTTTGGGGATGATTTTATGCAGTAAGGCGTCTACGGTTGTCACCACAATCATTGGCACTTCATCCGCTATCAATCGGTAAAGTGTACGGATCCGCTTTGCTGCATTCTCGCTATGGTCAGCCAGATCCATAAAGGGACCCTTGCCGCGTAGTACGATATGTTCTGTGAGGTCGCCCTCTTTGACCACCTCCAGGCCTTTCTGCACCCGATAAAAACGACTGCGCTTCTGCTTGTCAACAAAAAGGCTGTCAGGCATTGCCTTGGCCAGTCTGGCCATTTTTCCATTTTTCCCAGGGAGGCGTAACCGGTAGCCCTTGGGAATATACTTTCTGCCCTGAAACACTGGTGGACGAAGAGCCGGATTTAACTCCTGCAGGGTGGGAAGATCAACATGGAAAAAACGGGAAATATTCTCAACCGGAGCATATCCGGGCATAATAACTTCATAGGCGCTTACAGGCCGGTCAAGTTTAATTGAACCAAAATGCTTTTTGTAATTTACGGCAACATTGCGGGCTGCGATAAATTCGGAATAGAAATTTCTTGAGGCAAAGCCAAAACGCTTTCCATCATATTTATTAAATATCGTATCGTAATTGCCGAGCTTTTTCTTGGCACGCATCATGCCGGTTGCCCCATGGTTATAAGCAGTAAGCGCCAAGGGCCAGCTCCCGAGTTTCTGATGATTTTCTTTTAAAAACCTGGCAGCAGCATGTGTTGCCCGGATAGGATCACGCCGCTCATCAAGGGTGTAATCAACGGTCATGAATCGCTTACCGGTGGAACGGATAAACTGCCAGACCCCGGCAGCACCAAATTTAGAATAGGCCTTATAATTAAACGAAGACTCCACATGGGGCAGATAGGCAAGGTCCTCCGGCAGCCCATAACTTCTAAAAATCTTTTCCATTTCAGCAAGATACTTACCTGAACGAACGACACCTTGCTTAAAGCGATCCTGCTGACATAACTGAAACCGTATGGAGTAGGCGTAATTTTTCAAATGCTTGGCTGAAATGTTTTTTCCAAACAGGGCGCGCACCCTCTTTTCTTCTTTCGTCTTGGCCGGGTTCCCAGCGGCAAGACTGAACAGAATACGTTTGTACTTTTCCTTCACCTTTTTGATTTTCTTTTTATTGTTGCTCCGCGATCCAGGTTGGCCCTGGGGTTTCAAATCAATAATTTCATAAATAATGGACAGATGACGGTTGTCGTGGATCAAACCCTTGGTGGTAGGATATTTGGCGTAGACCGTCTCCCAGAAGGCAACATTGGCCTTCATGGAATCATAGACAGGGAAAGGGTCTCTGGTAACGGCAGCCGTGGCAAAACCAGCTGATAACCAGGCTGACAGAAAAAGGCCGACAAAGAGCAGACGAAAGCAATTATGCAACATAGACGTTTTCTTCATTAAATAAATTATGATCCCAACAAACCAGTTTTCTCAACCGCTTTGATGAGATTTTCCCTGGTAATAGGTTTTTCCAGATAACAGCCGGCGCCTAGTCTGCATGCCTCAAGAACATGATTTGAAGGTGGATCAGCAGAGATGGCAATTACACGAATACGTGTTTTGGGCTTCAGGATATCTTCCAAGGATCGAATATCCTGGATCAACTCTTTGCCGCTTTTACCAGGCAGGTTTATGTCTGTTATCAAAATGTGGAACAGACTTTGACTCTGGCATGCCTGACTAAAAATCTGAAAACCGCGCTCAGCAGTGGTACTGACAGTAATGTCCGAGGTAAAGTCATTGGCAATATTGACCAACTGGGCTGCATCGAGAGGATTATCTTCAATAATCAACACACTTGGCTTACTCATCTTCTCACTCCTTATAACACACTATGGAACTCTATTTTTGCCTCATAATCATAAAAATCTACTGTATCACATTTTTCCTGGGGGCTCTATTATTTGTCTCAAATTTTCCCCAGATAGTTCAGGGAAAATGTGCCGGGGAAAAATTCACATTGTGAGACTTCTCTGCCAAAATTAATATTATTTTCATTTGTTACGAAACACCTTAATCAAAAGAACCTAGCGGCACCTGGAGACAGGCTGGGATAAAAGATGGTGGAGATGATATTTCAAGTTTTAGAAAAAACAGATAAAGAGGGCATCTTATTTGATGATGATTTTCAGTATTTTTAAAACCACGGAACGAAGCGCTGGTCAATGTGATTTCAGGCTGACCTTCTAATCATTCTCAGCCATGGGCAGCAGCGACAAATCTGTCTTAAAACCGTCAGCCCCTACCGTCTCAATATCCACTCCAGCCTCGCGCAAAAGCGCCACTGCCGTTCCCTCATGGACATCGCCCTCAGCAATACACAGCTGATCCGGTTTAAGGGATAGCAGCCAACGGCCCACCAGAAACCCTTTTTTTCGCTTTTCCCCAACGTATGGATTCTCCACATATTCCTGGGAAACCTTCATGGATTTTCTGTCAATAACCTCAACAAGAAACCAGGGAGAAGCACCCATGTGTCCGGCAAGTTCTCCGTCAGGTGCAGTCACCGGAACAATCCTTTTGACCACGTGATGATCAGCGTAATGGGGACGTATTCTGGCCATGACCACCCGGGGAAATTGCTTCGGAATATCCACTTCCAGACGATCTGCGACCTGATCAGCTACCTTATGGGAGGGCGTATGCAGTATGACATCCATATCAAGGATGAAACGACCGCCGGCAGTTCTGCTCAAACACTTTTTCACCCTGGTTACCCGGGGACAATTCTCCACCATCTGAATAATCTCCCGCTCTGTCTCTCGATCAATGGCCCCATCCATCAAGTCCTTAACAGCCGATACCAGCAGCTCCCCACCGGCCCGAAATACAAAAAGGGAAACAACGGCAGCGGCCCAGCGATCAAGGGCAAAACCAAAACTTGTGGCCACAAGTCCAAGCAATACAACTCCGGTGGAGAGGCTGTCTGCCAGGTAATCGCGGGCATCGGCTTTCAGAGCCGGAGAGTTTAATCGATCACCTGCCCGCATCTGCATTAAGCCAAAAACCAGGGCCACCACCAGGCAAAATAACGCCACCGGTAAGGCCAGGGCAACATCGGGAAGACGTTCCGGCCCGAGCAGGGCCTGCCTGCCGATTTCATAGGCAGCAATGATAACAGCAATGGAGGTAACCAGGGTAGCAACGGTTTCGGCCTTGTACAGACCGTAGGGAAAAGAGGGGTGCTTTCGCCCCGCCACCCAGAGACCGACAAAAACCGCCATGGAGGCCAAAACATCCGTTCCGGAATGAATTGCATCGCCAAGCAAGGCAGAACTGTTCGCCTTAATGGCAACAACACCTTTGATGAGGGCCAAACTGATATTAAGGGCTATCGATACAGCGGCCCGGGTGCGAGCTGCTTTTAATTCAGCTTGGATTGAAGGTGAGGACATAGGGAAATAAGGTTACAGTTACGGCATCAAATAAAAACCAATAGTTTTATTATAAAGGTGCTGTTTGTCGTCACAAAATTCTCCGCCTATATACCGGTCTTTGCCAACATGGCGGACAGTAAACCTTCGTTTTATTTCAGAATTTTTCTTATCATCTAGAACAAATTCAACGCTGACCTCATCACCGACTACAAGATTTTTGTCTTCACTCAGTTCAATACCGATGCCGGCCAGGGAGAGATTAACAATTTTACAGTTACTGCTGTCCACTGTCGGATCGGGTTGCTCATCAAGAACATGGTGATAATAGCCGATAAGATCGGTATCTTTCCGAAACCTGCTTCTAAAATTCAAATCAACCGGGAACGTCTTTCCGCAACTGCATTTCACCTGCAATGAATGTTTGGCATTTTTAAACTTGGCCACCGACACGTGCTTCATCTTCCCGCAATGCGGACAGGTAAACAGCGCCATACTTTCTTTATTCACAAAGACTTCGCCTCTGCCCATGCCAATAAACCTCTTTTTCTTTAACAAAGATAGATTTACAATATGTATTTTAGGATTAAGATACAATATTATCTATATTATTCATATGTAAACACTTTTTACAAATCTCCACAAAAATATCATATTATGACCCTATACACCCCCATAGTGGCAACACTCGGCTTTGTCCTCTCTCCTGAAAAAACTCACACCCTTCTTGTGCACCGGAATGCCAGGACATATGACCATCATCTCGGAAAATTTAACGGACTTGGCGGGAAATTACAGCCAGATGAAGATATTGCGGGCTGCATGCGACGTGAAATACGAGAAGAGGCTGGAATAGAGTGCGTAAAGATGCGGCTACGAGGCTCCATCAACTGGTCAAATTTCGGGAAACATGGTGAAGACTGGCTTGGTTTTATCTTTCTGATTGATCGTTTTTGCGGCACACCATTTTCAGAAAACGAGGAAGGACGTTTGAGCTGGCAGCCGATTAAAGATCTCGGCAAACTGCCGATGTGGCCGGGAGATCGCCACTTCCTCCCCCTGCTGTTTGATGACAATCCGGCAATTTTTCACGGGTCAATGCCTTACCGGGATGGCGAGCCGGTCTCCTGGCAGTTTGAAAGACTTTAGAAACAGGGTAAAATTAAAAGGTGCCCCGAAGGAGATAAGCGTAGACTTCGAATGCCCTTGGGGTACAAAGGGTAAAATGAAGGAAGTTATCCAATCAGCACCCTCCTTGATTTTGCCCTTTGCACTCTTCATTCTTAACTTTCTTTATCCCCAACTGGGGATAAAAACATCATCAACCGCAACTTTCGGCATCATTGGGATCATAGGTATCTGCGCCGTATCGGAACAGGTAGTCATTGAGCATCAACTGGTCATTTAAAGTTAAATTACCCCAGGAACCATCCTTGGCGCATTGAGGATATTTTTTAAAAAAGACCCTATTCCAGCCCCGGGGAGGCTTGGATTCAGAATAAAGAAAGGGCGCTCCTTTGTCATTACCCTGGAAATGACAGGATTTACAATTGCGCTTAAAAATTTTTGCTCCTTCTCCCCACCAAGCACTGTCAACGTTGAACACCCGACAGGTTTGTGTGCCCTCATCTAATCTTTTCTTAGGATTGGCATGCCCCAGTGACACCCCAAGAAAGATGAGTAAAAACGACATGACACTGACCAACATTACGCGTTTCATTGATTTCTCCTAAAAAACTTAATATTCACTTAGCGCTTCTGCCCACAGCAAAAGGCCCACAATGTGGTAGACAATTACTCCCACAATTTGTTCTTTTTATTTGTCCCCCATTTCAAAATGAGCGAGATGTTGCCCAAATGGAAATGAGCAAAACTTGCAAAACACGAAAAACTCATGTAGTTAACGTTGTTAAGTTACAATATACAATAAAAATGGCAGAAAAAATATTTTCTCACATATTTTAACCTTACAGTATCTCAATGCCCAACAACACACGGCATAACGCCTCAAAAACATTAAACAGCCTTGTTGAAACAAGCTGCCATACGTTCAGCGATCGACCTGCCCTCAGCCTGGCCTTTGAAGAACCATTTACCTATCAAGAGTTTTTTGACAAGATTATCAGGCTGGCCGCCCTTCTAAAAGATGCCGGGGTCAAAAAAAAGGACAAAATTGCAATTCTTGCGAGCAACTCCCCCAACTGGGCACTTGCCTATCTGGCCACTATCCGCCTGGGCGCTATTGCGGTTCCGATACTCCCTGATTTTCCAGGTGCCGATGTCCGGCATATTATACAAAACTCCAAAACAAAAATTCTCTTTACCATCAAGCAGCAGATAGAAAAAATAGAGGAGCTGGAGCGCCATACTATCCGGACAATTATTACCTTAGATGACAGCCAACCAGCCTATTCAGCAAGTACAGTGGAGCCATTCTCACTTTTCCTGGCTAAAGCCGACAAATTACCGAAAAAAAAGATACAAGATGTCACTAACTCACCGGACGTCAGCCCGGACGACGTTGCCTCAATTATTTATACCTCCGGCACATCCGGCCATTCCAAGGCTGTTATGTTGAGCCACAGCAACCTGTATGCAAATGTCTCTTCCTTAGATAAGCTGATCAACATTAAACCGGAATGGACCTTTCTTTCTATTTTGCCGATGTCACACACCTATGAGTTCACCTTGGGTTTTTTGCTGCCTTTGCATAAAGGGGCTCGTATTGTTTATGCCGGCAAGTCACCCACCCCGACAATTCTTGGGCGGATCTGCACGAAAGAAAAACCAACAGCCATGTGCGTTGTGCCCATGATCATGGAAAAAATTTATAAAAAACGGGTACTAAAGGCAATTGACCAGAACACCCTGCTGCGCATTTCCACAAAAATTCCGGGGATCAGGAAGAAAATTTTTAAAAAAATCGGCAAAAAATTACTCAATTTCTTTGGTGGTGAGTTGCAGCTCCTGGCAATTGGCGGGGCTCCAATAAATCATGAAGCAGAGCAATTTTTAAAGGATGCGGCCTTTCCCTATCTCATCGGCTATGGGCTTACCGAGACATCACCGGTGCTTGCCGGGGGACCCTATGGTGATCCAAGCATAGCAGTGGGATCCACTGGAAAGCCAATTCCGGGCGTGGAAGTTCGAATTGACAAACCAAACCCTCAAACTGGTATCGGGGAAGTTGTGGCCCGTGGTCCGAACATCATGATGGGCTATGCTGACAATCCGGAAGAAACCGCCAAAACCATCGACAGTCAGGGTTGGCTGTCCACCGGTGATCTCGGATGTTTTGACGACATAGGCAATCTCTATCTCAAAGGGCGCTCCAAAAGCGTTATTGTCCTGCCCCACGGGGAAAATATTTACCCTGAATTTATCGAAGAGAAAATTAACACCTTTTTTCATGTGATAGAATCACTGGTAGTAGAACATGAAAACAGACTGGAAGCGCGTATCTATCTTGATTATGATCTGATAAACGAAAAAACAAAAAACAAGTCCAACCAGCAGCAAAAAGAGTATATTGCCGATGTATTAAAAGAAATACAGCAATCTGTGAACGACCAGCTTCCAACGTACTCAAAAATCCACAAGGTCATTGAAAGACAGGAGCCATTTATTAAAACGGCGACCCATAAGATTAAGCGTTACTTGTATCAAAACTGATAGATTTAAGCAAAAAAGATAAAATAATGAAATGGGGGGAGAAATGAGAAAAAAAATTGCAATTATGGCGGCACTGGGAGTTTTTATAGCAGGTTCCGCATATGGCTCGGGATACCGTATTCCGGAACAATCAATTAATGCTGTTGCCTTGAGCAACGCTTATATTGCCAGCAGCAATGGCCCAGACACCGCTTACTATAACCCGGCCAATATGGTGTGGCAGGAGGACAGATGGCAGGTTGAGGTGAGTGCCAGTTATATCTATCTGCCCCATATTAATTACACAGATGACAATTTTGCATCCCGCCGGGGTTCTTCTAATACTGAAGATATTTTTGTCCCCATGTTTCATGCCGTTTCCCCAGACTACCAGGGCTTTCGTTTCGGATTTTCCTTTGTCGTGCCCTACGGACTGTCTAAGTGTTGGGATCAGCCTTACCCCAAAACCTTTACAGAAGAATTTACCCTGCAGACTTTTGAGGGAAATCCAACCATTTCCTATAAATTTGACGAACGATTTTCCATGGCGGTTGGTGCACGCATTATGCACAGTGACGGCAACAAGGTAAAAACTGACGGAGTTTTGCCGATAGATTATGGAGCGGGCCCAACTGCCACGGTACTGCGCCGTGATATTGAAGGCAGCGACACCAACATTGGCTGGAATCTGGCAACAACATTTAAGCCGATTAAGGACCTTACAATCTCGGCGACGTATCGTACCCAGATTGACCTGACCCTGGATGGCGGCGATGTAAATCTCTATGCGGCCATCCCATCCATGAGTCTTTCTGACACATACACCGGTAACGGTGAAGTAACAGTTGTCACTCCGGCAGTTTTTTCTCTCGCCACCTCCTATATCTTTGATAAAACCACGGTGGAACTGACCTGGGACAGAACATTCTGGTCTGAATATGAAGAACTTGACTTCGAATTTAGCGGCACCTTAAGCACCAACCCACTTCTGAACGCCGCCATGACTGCAGTCTTCGACAATCCTGTAGAAAAGAACTGGAACAACTCCAATGCCTATCGCCTGGGCATTACCCATCGGTGCACCGACAAATTCACCGCCATGTTTGGCATTGCCTACGACGAAACGCCAATCCCCAGTGATACCATCGGCTTTGAGCTTCCTGGTTCGGACGCCATGCTTTACTCCCTGGGATTTAAGTACAAAACAAGTGACAACCTGGAGCTGGGTGGAGCTTATCTCTACGACCAGAAGAAAAATCGAGAAATCAATAACCCCAACAACCAAATCATTAATGGAGAATTTGAAGATGCCGGGGCCCATGTGGTTACTTTAGGTATGGTGTATAAATTTTAGTCAGTCTTTTAGACTCATAGAAATACAGCAAAGGCATATCTATCCCCTTGTGGGACAAAGGCACGGAGGTTCTTTTTAAAAAACCTTTGTGCCTTTGTGCCTTTGTGGTTATTGTGTTTGATTCTTTTATTAAAAATCTAACCAAACACCTTCGAAGAAAAATTTAATGACAGACAGCACAACCCATTTAGAGGCCGGCGATGTCCATATTGTTGAGATGGACGATCGGCAATTCATTTTAGTCGGCACGGCCCATGTTTCCCGGGAATCAGTGGATCTGGTTCGCCAGGTCATCGAAAACGAGCAACCTGATTGCGTTTGCGTGGAACTTGATGAAAAAAGATACGAGTCCCTTTCCAAAAAGAAACGCTGGAAATCCCTTGACCTGAAACAGATCATCCGAAAAAAACAACTCAGCACCCTGATGATCAACCTGGTACTGGCCTCCTACCAGAAAAAGCTCGGTGACCAGCTTGGCGTCATGCCTGGCTCGGAATTGCTTGAAGCCACCGTTACCGCCGAAAAAAACAATCTCCCCATTGAGCTCTGCGACCGGGATGTCCGGGTGACCATGCGCCGAGCCTGGAAATCCACCTCCTTTTTCAAAAAAGGCTACCTGGTGGCAAGCCTTATTGCCTCTCTTTTTGAAGAGACAGAGATCACCGAAGAAAAACTCAGTGAGTTAAAAGAAACCGATGTGCTCTCCGAACTGATGGCTGAGCTCGGTCAGGCCCTGCCGGAACTAAAAACAGTGCTCATTGATGAAAGGGATACCTTTCTGGCGGAAAAAATCAAACATGCCAACGGAAAAAAAGTTGTAGCGGTGGTGGGGGCAGGACACATCGAGGGTGTTAAAAAGGCTCTGCATGAAGATCGGAGCGGTCAGATGGAGGCAATTAACACAATTCCGCCGGTATCTCCTGCCTGGAAGGCTGTGGGCTGGCTTATCCCGATGATAATCATCGGCTCTATCGGCATGATCGGCTATATGAAAGGTGCGGATGTGGCAGGGGACAACCTCATTTATTGGATTCTGGCTAACGGTATCCCATCAGCTTTTGGAGCCCTTATCGGCCTAGCCCATCCGGTTACCATCATCTCGGCCTTTGTCGCTGCTCCCATAACCAGCCTCACCCCGGTTATTGGGGCTGGATACGTCTGCGCCTTTGTCCAGGCCATGGTGCAACCGCCGGTGGTGCATGAATTTGAAACAGTGCTGGAAGACATGTCAAAAGTCCGCAAGTGGTGGAACAATAAGCTGCTTAAGGTTTTCCTGGCCTTTATGCTGCCAGGTTTCGGCAGTTTAATCGGCACCTGGATAGGCGGCTTTGAAATTATATCAAACCTGACGACACCTTAAAAAAGAACATTGAACATCGAATGGAGTATGAGGAAGCAAAAAAACACATCTTATGAAACAAAAAAAACTTACCAACAAACAAGTACGTTATCTCCGAGGCCTTGGCCACCATTTATCACCTGTTGCCATGGTGGGCCAGAACGGTTTAACCGACACGGTGGTTGCCTCCATTGATGAAGCCCTTGACACCCACGAGTTGATAAAAATCAAAATCCCGGACGGCGCTTCAGCCAATCGGCAGGAATCCGCCGAAACCATTGCCAGTAAAACAGGTGGTTCCCTGGTTCAGCTGCTGGGCAGAAAGGTGCTTCTCTATCGGGCCAACAAAGAAATCAAGGCTGACAAGAGGATTGTGTTGCCAAAAACTTAAAGAACGTCGAACGCCCAACGTCCGTCTTTACAAAATGTCCATAATCTCCCCAAGAAAAAAACTGGAAACCCTCTTGGCAGAACCAGGACTTCTGGTCATGCCCTGCTGCTATGATGCCCTGTCAGCAAGCCTCATTGAACAGGCAGGCTTTCCCCTCACCTTTATGAGTGGATTTGCGGTGAGCGCCGCCAGGCTTGGCCTGCCTGACACAGGCTTGATATCCTATGGAGAAATGGTGGACCAGGGACGCACTCTCTGCAACAGGGTGACTATCCCGGTCATTGGCGATGGCGACACCGGCTACGGGAACGCCTTAAACGTCAAACGAACCGTTGCCGGATACGGGGCAGCCGGGTTTTCCTGTATCATGATTGAAGACCAGCTCATGCCTAAACGCTGCGGCCACACCAAGGGAAAGCAGGTGGTGGACAGAGATGAAGCTTGCATGCGCATCAGGGCGGCGGTGGATGCCAAGGAAGAAGGGGCGGACATTCTCATCATGGCCCGCACCGATGCCCGGGCAACTGACGGTATGGAAGAGGCCATGTATCGTTGTCAGGCATTTGCTGATCTCGGGGCTGACATCATCTTCCTCGAAGCCCCTGAATCCAAAGCTGAAATGCAACGATTTTGCACTGAAATCCCAGGTCATAAAATGGCCAATATGCTGCAAAACGGCAAAACGCCACTGCTGTCACCAGCTGAGCTTGAAGAGATAGGATTTAAGATCGCCGCCTACCCACTGACCCTGATTAGCTCTGCAATATCAGCCATGCAGCAGGCCCTGCAACAATTAAAGGCAGGTCAATATCCCGCGCATATCGGCTTTGACGAACTGAAAGAGATTGTCGGCTTTAATGCCTATTACCAACAGGAAAAAAGGTATATGGATGGATAATCTCATTCTCGTCACCAATGACGACGGCGTTCATGCTCCGGGCCTACAAATGCTCTATGAGGGGATGAAGAAAATCGGCAATCCAGTAATCGTCGCCCCTGACCGGGACAACAGCGCGGTGAGTCACTCGCTGACCCTGGACAGACCGCTTACGGTGAAAAAGCTTACAGAAAACATTTACGCAATTAACGGCACTCCAGCCGACTGCGTCACCATTGCTCTGGAAAAAATCCTGCCGGCAAAACCGAAGCTTGTGATCTCCGGTATTAATGCCGGAGCAAACCTTGGGCATGACATCAGCTATTCCGGTACAGTATCTGCTGCAAAGGAGGGGACCATTCGCCAGGTACCGTCAATGGCCCTGTCAATGGCAGGTGAAGCACCCTTTTTCTATGAAACTGCAGTGCACTGCGCTTTGAAAATTGCCAAAACCATGTTAACGGAAAAATTCCCCCCCCGCTGTTATCTCAACATCAACGTGCCCAATAAAAAATCTTCTGAAATTAGCGGAATTAAAATTACCCGACAGGGATGCAGGGTCTATGAAAATGCCCTGCAGGACATTGCCGATCCATGGAATCGCCCCTGCTTTTGGATTGGCGGCGGTCAGCCCTCAAAGGATAGAGAACCGGGAACCGACTCTTACGAAACAGGAAATAACTTTATATCAATAACCCCTATCCACCTGGATCTCACAGATTATGAAGCCCTTGATTTTCTGCAGGCATCCTGGTCAGAAAAGATAAAGCCGAATTAAGCGGAGCGTAACGTCCGCTTCAATGAGACTTATGCCCTTTGGGTATAAAGCCGAATTAAGCGGCGCGCAGCGTTCGCTTCAATCGATAAGCGAGTTTGCGAGACATCGAGACTTATACCCCTCAAGGGGGTACTGAAAAGAGTGCCCTTGTGGTATAAGCTGACAGCACACTAAACGATTCAGGAATCAGGAATTTTTGCTTTTTTCTCCTCTTCTTCCGGAGCTTCTTTCTTGGATTGTTTGTTTAATTTTAATTTTTCTGCTTCAATGGAGCTGTCTGGAATCACAGCCATGGCCTGCTCTTCTTGAATAACGATTTTCTCGTGATCAAGAGTATTTTCTGCAGATGAAGATTGGCTGTCTTTATCCTCTGAGGAAACAGCATGACATGAGCCGGTTAGAGCAACAAGTCCGATGAAAACACCAACCGTTAGTATAATTTTTTTCATATCTTTCCTTAAATTGCCTGACAGGTTACACTTAGGTCAAAGCATCCGGCAAAAAACACCATTTTGCCTCACCGCCCCTAAGTAGTTACTAAAATTATAGCAAAAATAGTTTTCTGCTGTATAGATTTTTTTCCAAAATACTTTGACCCCCGCACCTCCACCATGAGCAAAGACACTCTTTACAAAAACTCCGAAAAACCGTCTGATTTTACCTTTAACGCAAAAGTGGCAGAAGTCTTTGACGACATGCTTACCCGTTCTGTGCCCTGTTATGACCAGGTCATCGACATGGTTGCCAGTCTGCTCAGTAAATTTAGCCAAAATGGCGATACTATTTACGACCTGGGCTGCTCTACCGGCACAACGCTCCTGGAAATGAGCAGACGCCTGGATCATCTCCAGCTTAATTTTATCGGAGTTGACAGCGCTGAGCCAATGATAAAAAAGGCAGCACTGAAAGCAGAAATGTTTTCCAAACACAATGTTCATTTTATCAGTGGAGACATTGCCGACATCTCCCTTAAACCCTGCGGTGCATGCATTTTAAATTACACCCTGCAGTTTATCCGCCCCATGGTGCGAAAAGCGTTTCTCTCCCGGCTTCACAAGGCATTAACCCCAGGCGGCATACTCATCATAAGCGAAAAAACAATTTCCCATGCCCCTGATATTAACCGGGCCTATATTGATTTTTATCATGACTTTAAACGGAGTCAGGGATATTCTGAGACCGAAATTGCAAAAAAAAGAGAGGCCCTGGAAAATATCCTCATACCGTTTTCCATTCAGGAGAACAGAGAGCTTATACAAGAGGCTGGATTTTCCCATGTGGAACCCTTTTTCCAATGGTTTAATTTTGTCTCCTTTGTAGCTATAAAAAATTAATACCAATTCAGCGCAGGCTGAAAATGACCCTTTACTCCAGACTAAAACTATTCAGCTGAATAGTTACAAAAAAAATAAAAAATGCTTTCCAACACCGAAGATTACCTCCCCCTGCTTTCATCCGCCAGCCATGCGCAAATCATGGCTCTTCGCGAAGAAAACAACAAAAAATTAAGTAGTAACAAAAAAGGCTATCTTTCCTATCGCCTGCCCTTTGAGTCAGTCAACCACCTGCGGGCACAATCTTTAGATCTGAGTGGTGATGTTGTGCGTATCGGCACTGCTGATGACATAAGCCCTGAAGAACAGCAGCAGGTGCGCAAGGTACTAAAAGGATTCATGCCCTGGCGGAAAGGGCCATTTGAGGTCTTTGGCGTTCACATTGATGCAGAATGGCGCAGCAACCGAAAATGGGACCGCATTACCCCTGTTCTGCCTGATCTTAACGGCAAAATCATTGCAGATATTGGCTGCAACAACGGCTACTACATGTTTCGCCTGGCCCCCCATAAGCCGAAAGCGGTGATAGGTTTTGAACCATACCATCATCATTATTTCACCTTCAGCACCCTAAACAGTTTTGCCCGTTTGCAAAATCTCCACCTGGAACTGCTTGGAGTGGAACACCTCACCCTGTACAAAAACTGTTTCGACGTGATCTTTCTGATGGGCATTATCTACCACCGGATTTCTCCCATTGAGATGCTTAAAGATGTGAAAAAAAGCATGAAGCCTGGAGGCACGCTCATTGTGGAATCACAGGCAATTCCCGGTGATGATCCAGTGGCCCTCTTCCCAGAGCAGCGCTATGCCAAGGTGCCGGGGACCTATTTCGTGCCCACAGCGGCCTGCCTGAAAAATTGGATGAGCAGAGCGGGATTTCAAGATATTGATATTTTTTGCAGCCACCCGATGAGCAATTCTGAACAGAGACAGACGGACTGGATGATTTTTGAATCGTATAATGATTTTATTGATCCGGAGAATCCGGCTCTGACAGTGGAGGGATATCCCGCACCAATACGGGTTTTTGTGAAAGCAACTTCAGGATGATACCATTCAAACTTTGAACGTTGTCTATCAACCCAGCAACACCTCAAAAACAATATCCTGAACCTCATCTAAATCAAACGGCTTGGGGACAAACTGACTGGGACTCACTGCAGCAGCTTCCGGCGAATTGTCCAGCAAATCCTGCAGATTGGTATATCTCCCGGACATTATGATAAATTTGGGCAGTGTTGATATCTCTTTAATTTTACGAATCAACTCAACACCGCTCATGTCAGGCAGGGAGAGATCGACCAGGCACAGGTCATAATCAGGGAAAGAACGAACATTTTCCAAGGCACTTTCCCCGGTTGCAGCGGTGACAATCTCCATTGATCCGGCTTTTAAACCAGCCTCAAGACTCAAAAGAATCAGGCGTTCATCATCGACAACTAAGATATGTTTTTTACTCGGGGTCATGTTATAATCACTCTTAAACGAAACTATACGAAGTTACACATTTCATACAATTTACCACTATGTATTCAAAAAACCTCCTAAAAAGAATTTGGGACGAAAAATACTCACTGGCCTTGCTGTTGGTCTGGACAATTCTGCTTTGTACTTCGGCGATATGGAACCTGCACGAAAACTTCCGGGGCACGTACAGCAAGGCCTTGGTTGAAGCACGGACAATTTTTCAACACAACCTGGCCTATCGCCGCTGGAACAGCATGCATGGCGGGGTCTATGCAAAAGTTACCGAGATAAATCAGCCTAACGAATACGTTGTCACAGACGACAGGGATCTTACCAGCTTGGATGGCACCGAGCTGACCATGATCAATCCCTTTCAGATGACCAAACAGGCCTATGACCTTCTCAAACAACACTCTCCGGAACTGGCCGTTTTAAACAGAACAGTAAGCCTTGATCCTCTTAACATAGAAAATATTCCCGATTCATGGGAAGAACAGGCCCTTATCGGCTTTGAGGAAGGAAAAGGGGCAATGAGTGAAATCACCACCATTGAGGGTGCCCCGTATATGCGCTTGATGTCTCCCTATGTTACGGAGACCAGATGTCTCTCATGCCATGAGCACCAAGGCTATGAGGTTGGAGACATCAGGGGAGGGATGAGTATTGCCGTACCCATGGAACCCTATTATGAGGCGGCAGCGTCTTCCCGTCAAATCATTGTCATGACCCACATGGTTTTGTGGATGCTCGGTACCGGCACCATCATCCTCCTTTTTATAGGCCTGAAAAATTACAAAAATAAAATTCTCAAGGAAGAAAAGAAATTCCGCATTGTTTCAGAATTTGCCTACAACTTTGAATATTGGGTCACTGAAAAAAAGAAGCTTGCCTTTATATCTCCATCCTGCAAACGGATCACCGGCTATTCAAGACAGGATTTCATGCGAAATACCCAGTTGATGTTCGATCTTGTCCATCCTGATGATAAAGATTTGTTTTCCCATCACCTGTGTGACTTTGAGGAAAAAACCCATTCCGATATCGAATATCGCATCATCACCAAAAAGGGTGCGGTACGCTGGATGTCGCATACCTGCAGTCCAATTTATGTTGACGGTCAATTCTTAGGCCGCCGCGGCAGCAACAGAGACATCACCGTCAATAAACGGTTGGAAGAAGAGCTGATAGATGCCAAAAAAGTTGAATGCCTCGGCCATTTTGCCGGAGGCGTTGCCCATGATTTCAACAATGTCCTGACCTCCATCTCCACATTTACCCACCTGATGCTGGATGAAATAGATGATGATAACAAACTCCTGCATGAGTATATAAATTACATCACTATTGCGGCAAAACTTGGCCAGAACATGACCTCCAACCTCTTGTTCTTTGGACGTAAACGACCAAGCAACCTCAAAAAATTAAACATCAACGACATTATCAAAAACATTGAAAATATTTTGCGCTCTCTACTCACCGAAAAGATTGTTTGTAAAATATCCCTTACCCCGGACAAGCATGCCGTGATGGCAGACAACCACCAGATAGAGCAGATCATTATCAACCTTGCCACCAATGCCAGGGATGCCATGTCCGATGGAGGCAACCTGTCCATTGGCACTTCGCTCATATCCCTCAAGCAGAAAGAAAGCAGAAGGACCGGCAACATACCTGCCGGGACCTATATAGCCCTCAGTGTTTCTGATACAGGTACCGGGATCAATGAGGAGGGCCTTGCCACTATTTTTGAACCATTCTATTCGACAAAATCAGGCAGCAAGGGAACGGGGCTTGGCTTGGCCATTGTGGACAATCTCGTCAAACAGCACGATGCGTATATTGATGTTGACAGCACCCTTGGCGAAGGAACAACTTTTCGGATACTCTTCCCGACCATTGAACACTCCGAGCAACAAAACGATGGCGCACAGGCTCCAGTAATAGAGCTTGCTGCGGACAAAAAAACCATTTTGGTGGTTGACGACGATTGGCTTATAAGGAAATCAATCCAGATATTTCTAACCAAGAAAGGATACAATGTGCTTTTTGCTGGAGATGGCGAAGAGGCAGTCAACCAGTATCAAAAGTATGAGGACGCCATTGACCTTGTTGTGCTGGATGTGATGCTGCCCAAAAAAGATGGCCGAGAGGTGTATGATGCCATCAAACAGCGCAACCAGGCAGAAAAGATTCTTTTTGTCAGCGGTTCAACAGGTGATGCTCTGGCTGAAAAAAACATCCTGGTGGACCAAATAGATTTTCTGGCAAAACCACTGGATATGAAAGCATTGGAGGCCAAGGTTGAAGAAATGCTGAACAAGGGATAAAAACCACCATGCCAGTGGTCTACAATGTCCGAAATAAAAAATTACTTTTTCTGTGAATGGAGCGTCGTCTGCTCAACAATTTTGCGATAGTACTCATCCTGCGTTTCAATATTTGCCGGATTTCTCCGAACAGCATCCGCCTTCATGAGCAGAAGGTTCAATTTTTTCATCTGCTTGAGGCGCACATGCTCATCTTCCGTATCGGCGATCAGCTCCTCCAGCCTCTGTATTTCCTTTTTTGCCTCTATTTCAGGAGGTAGAAAACCGGCATTTTTCAACATTTTATAGGCCATTTTCAGATCATCAGGCACAAACTGATCATCATCTTTAGGCAAAGGCTTATTCTTCCACTTTTCAAAGGTGAGGCTGCCCTCCTTAATGGCCTGGGCTATTTTTTGTTCAGCTATGCGGGTCAGGGGATTCATCGGAGATCCTTGGCCTTTTGTCTTGACGGTGTGCCCTCTTTTCACCGTTCCAGAAAACTATGATATGGTCAATCATCAAACGGAGGCGTTCGACCTGCGCCTCGACATCAGCCACCGTGGCAGACCCTTCTTCAGACATGGCCGCCTGTGATTGTACTTTATCTTCAATAACGGCAACTTCTTGGCGCATCTTACCCAAGGCCTCAGCCTGGTGGCGACCGCTATCAGTGATAATGGTCATCTGCTCGACAACAGCCTGACTTGCGGACCGAACTTCAGGAAAAACCGCCTGCAGTTCACCTACCATCCGTTCACCCACCGTAATTTTTTCATCCAACCGCCCGATGAGTTCATCCACTTCCTGTGATGTCCCGGCAGTACGCAAGGCAAGATTGCGCACCTCTTCCGCCACAACGGCAAAACCGGCACCAGCCTCTCCAGCCCGTGCTGCCTCAACAGCGGCATTGAGAGCCAGCAAATTAGTCTGAAAGGCAATATCGGAAATGTTTTGAACCAAAGAGGAAATTTCATGATCCACCTTGACCATCTCAGCCATGGCCTCAGCAACTTCCTTGATGGACATACTGGCTTTTTCACCGGTGGAAAGCGTGTCTTTACTTGCCTTTTCCGCTGTTTCAGCGGCGTCCATATTTTCTTCAGCCTGTTCACTGGACTCTTGTACTGTCGTCAGGATCCTCTCCAGGGATTCGGAAGAAGAGCTGGCCTCATTAGCCAACTGAACAGACATAGAGGAAATATTTACGATTGCCTCACGTAATCCCAAGGCGGCATCCGCCGATCCTTCAGCAATTTCATCAAGCTTGCCTGACATACGGGAAATCTGGATAAAGATAACCCCTGCCAGGAAAACAAGCATGACCAAAGAGGCAAGAAGAATCGTTTTCATTCTGCTGCTGACTTCCATGATGTTCATCATGGCATCATGATGTTTAGTGGAACTTGCCGCGGTAAAGTTGTTTAATGCTAAGAGCAACTTTTGATTACTGAGGTCAAATTTCTCATTCAAGACACTCTCTTCTTCATATTCCTGCTCAACACTGGCCGCCACCATGAGCATGCCAACCTTGTAAGACTCTGCATAATGGCCGCTAATTTTTTTGAGAAGAGCGCTGGTGCCGAGCTGCTGCAAAAGACCTCTTATCTGCTCATCGGTACTGGTGATGACCGGCAAGTTTTCTTCACTTGCAGCAGCCCTTGCTGCTTTAAAATTCTCAACAACATTTGTCACCAGCCCTTTTACCTCTATGGCTATCTTGGTCTCCGGAAAAACCTCACGGCTGACCTCTGCTACATCATCGGCAAACTGACTGGCAGCAAAATAAGCATAGACAATGATGGCGGATGCCAAAGTGCCGAGGAGAATAAAAGAAAGATTGAGTTTTGTCTTACTGCCCATTTTTGATTTTTTCCCCATTTCTCTATTGTTCCTCAATTGAAAGATATTATGAGCCCATCAAAAAGTTGCGTCTCATTCTATCAGTATAGAGACATTGAAAATAAAATCAAAATTATTCATCAGGCAAAATACACTTAGAGAATTTCATGGCTGATTTCCATCCTCGGAAGGCCTGGCTGACAAACAATATCAATTCCTTCCAGAAGGCCCAGGGACGTTAATCTCTGCACGGAACATTTTTTCTGCCCCATAAAAAGAGATTGATCAGCCGGGCAAATCAGCAGCCGCAGCCTGTTGTTGCCTCGGTTACGCTGCAAAGAAGACAAATAAGGGCGCACCCTGTTAAAATAACGGCGGGCCAGCACAAGTTCACCAAATGCCGGGTGGTAAGGTCCGTCAACAATATCTTTTTCCAGAGAATCCGAAGGCTGCAACCCCATACGAATAACCGGTATCTGCTCGCCTGAAAAAATTGATTTAAGCCGACAGCAAAGCGCCACCGCATCGTACAATTTTAAAGGACGATATTCTCCTTTGGCATACAAATCAGCAAGCGGGCTGCCTTTTAGTACCAGGGTGGGATAAATCCGAACCATATCAGGCATGAGCGCCACCAATCGCCGTGCACCAGAGACAACCCCGCCGCGCGACTCACCAGGAAGCCCCACCATAAGCTGCCCGCCAACCGACAAACCAGCCCTGCGCAAATGACAAAACGCCTCATCCACCTGTTCCGGGCTGTGTCCCCGTCTGCACAGCTTAAGCACTTTTGTATCAAAGGACTGGATACCAAGCTCGACAATTCCAACCCCCTGATCCCGTAAAAAATATGCTCTCTGCCTGTCGACATAATCAGGACGAGTAGAAATCCGGATGGTCTGCACCACACCGCTTTGCAGAAATGGCTGCACGGCCCCGAGAAGCTCCTGTTGTCTCTGGAGATCTATGCCAGTGAAACTTCCACCGTAAAAGGCGACCTGGACCTGACGTTTTTCATCTCTGGGCCAGGCAAGACATTCCCGTATTCCCTCAGCCACCCTGTTTGCCGTCAGCCACTGCTGGTTGCCGGTAATAGCATGCTGATTACAAAATACACACTGGTGGGGGCATCCCTGATGGGAGATGAAAAAAGGTATAATAAAAGGGGATGGTTTCACAGCACGCTCATTAAGAGGAGAAGCTACGGATTGCGGCAAACAACAGGGAAATTAAAGACTAACAACTCATATTGCCAGAGTTAAAGTCTTTCACATGCACTTAAGTAATTACGATTTATATCAATCAAAATCAAAAGTTTCGAAATCTTTAATGGCAAGGGAGGCGGCCTGCTGTTCAGCCTCTTTCTTATTTCCAGCAGTTCCCTGGGCCAGGATCACATCCTGGAATCGAACGGACACATGAAATATTTTGGCATGATCCGGGCCTTCTGTTTTTTCCAGAACATAGACCGGACCTTCATTATGCTTTTCCTGAATCATCTCCTGCAGTCTACTTTTGGCATCCGAGAGATACATTGACTCCTTTTTATCATCAATATAGGGAAGCACCAATGTTTCAACCACTGCAAAGGCCGCCTCATATCCTCCATCAAAAAAAACAGCCCCTATAACCGCCTCAAAGGCACAGGAGAGAATGGATGATTTTTGCCGCCCATTGGAGGCGTCCTCTCCTTTGCCGAGGAGCAGCCGCTCTCCTAAATTAATGGATTTGGCCATCTCTGCCAAGTGCCCTTCCTGCACCAAGGCGGCTCGCAGCCTGGTCAATTCCCCTTCCTTCATGTCGGGAAAAAGCTTAATCAAGGTATAGCCCACGGTCAGATCAAGGACCGCGTCGCCTAAAAACTCCAGAGTCTCATTATCGTTTTGCAGATCTTTACCCTGTTCAAAAGCATAGGAGCTATGGACAAATGCCGTTTGCAACAGGGACAAATTAATAAATTCATAACCGAGTTTTTCGGCAAACTGTAAAAGTTTTTTTTCATTTCTAATGGTGAGAGATTCTAGAGTTGTCATCAGGGAAAATTAAAAGTTCAAGGTTGAAGATTCAAGACTGAATGTTTGAGAAAAAATTTTCGGATAACTATATACACAAAAAATTCATATTTTTCTTGTCAAAAAAGGCATCTCTGTTTATTATGGCCGACTCTAAAGAAAGGCGGCGTAGCCAAGTGGCTAAGGCAGTGGTCTGCAAAACCATTATTCACCAGTTCGACTCTGGTCGCCGCCTCCAGCAATTTCAACGGTTTAGCCTGATGCAGGTTAAACCGTTTTTTATTTTGGCACCAATTAAATGTGCCACACGCTGATCTGCTCAGACAGAGTACATAAAAAAATCCGACCCAACAGGGCCGGATTTTTTTAATGTTTTCAAGACGTAAACCGCTGCCCCAGCTTTCTTTCTTTTAAAAACCCATTTCTTCAAGCATGTCGTTGACCGTCTCCTGATCAAGCATACCGCCTTCCTCGTCTTCTCCATCGCCGGCAAGCTTGTTGATATAATTGTCAACATCACCCTGGGCGAGCTTCTTACTCTCTTCCACAGAAATTGTGACATTGTCCTCCTTGTGCTTTAACTGTGAGCCAAAGGAGACAACCAGGGCCAGCAACTGCACCTGGAAATCACTGAGCAGCTTGATGATCTTCATAATCTGCTGCCCGGAAAGATCCTGAAAACTCAAAGCCTCGGTAATCTTTACCACATCCTCACTGATGGTTGTAGCAAGCCCAAAGGCATCTTCTATTTTTCTAAAAATTTCCTGCTGATCTCCCAAGGTCATGGGACATCCACCAAGGAGCGGCGTGGGTACTTCGGCAATCATCTCGGATAGATTATCCCCCTTGGTCATGGCAGCAGCCAGTATCTCTTTCACTTCACCAATGCGAGGATCCGGCCCGGCCGGGGCCGGAGCAGCAGGTGGTTTGGGCGGGGGAGCCGATTGAGTCTCAACTTCTATCTCAATTTCTTCGGTGGGCGGCACCTCAAGGGGAATGGTCTGATCCAGGAAAATTGTACTTTGTCCGGAATCCATTTTTTTAAGCAGGTTACTTATACCCTTATCATTACAAGATTTACTCAGGGAGGTAAAAACATCACTCATGGGCACGGTGAAAAAATTATCGCTGTCCGCCTCATACTTGGCCGCCTTTGGGGAAATTTCATCATAAAAAACATTAATATCAAATATCTCTTCACGCCTCTCCCTGGCCGAAGTGATATGGTCTTTTACCGTTTCATTGGTACAGAGCTCATAAAGAGTTTGAAAAAGAACATCAAGATCAAAAAGAAAACGAGTTTTTTTCTCGATTTTTATCTCTGGGGCAGGTGGAGCTGCTTCCTCCTGTACCTCCGGCTCATCAGCAGCACCTTCCTCCATGGCAGACAAAAGATCCATGGCCTGACGAATCTGATCCTGCAGTGCTTCTGTTTCAGCCTTAGCACCACTGCATTTATCTTCACCCGCATCATCCTCTGCCTCACCATCACCCTCAAACACGGTAAAAGCAGCGTGGTTTTTCAGGTTGGAAAGCAGATCCTGCACATCATTTGAGCGACCCTGGACATCTTCCACCTTATCCATGATCTTCATAGCCGCCTTTTCTGTCATCGCAACAATATCTTTCAGCTGGCTCTTGGCATCCTCAATTTTATGCCCAGCCTCGTCCAGCTCAACTCGCTTGCCCATTCGGTCTTCGGCTGGGATATCCATCATAGTGACGCTAAGACTCTTAGCAAGGTTGCCAATGTCATGATAAATATCATTGGACACATCACGATAAAAACTATCATCCCCGGCTTCAGCAAGACCGGCTGAAACAGCAGACATTGCATTTTTAGAAAAATCAGCCGGAACCGACTCCTTTTCCTGTTCCACAATTTTTTCAACAACCCGGGTAACTGAAGTTTCCGGGCCGTCCAGCACGGAAATATTATAATTTGCCTCAGATGTGGGAATCCGAAAAAAACCGGTACCTATTTCAAGGTAAATTTCTGGTTTACTTGCCATAATTTTACTCTTTCAAATCCTGTTAATTTGTGTCCGTCGGAACATTATACGACGATCCCAATACCCTCACACTGCACGTTGCGACAGAGGCATCGTTTATGGAAAGGAAGACGTTTCCATACGTGCGGTAAACCGGACTCCAACCTCAAACTGATCCTCATTGGCAGTTTCAGCCGACCACATAACCGATCCGACAACCAGCATACTGCCGTACTCTCCAGTGGTGTCACTGGCCATGCAGTTAACACCATCAATCTTCCATCCCTCAAAATCGAGTTTCATCAACAACTGTTCATCCTTTTCCCTTTTATCAGAGGACAGAAAGCGTAGTCCTCCACCGCCAATATCAAGAATCACTCCCTGTTCACTCAGCTCTGTGTTGGCAAAGTTGGAAAGAGGTGCGTAACGGAAAGCAAACTCCTTTTCCAGCCTCTTGTAACTTCGCCGCTCAGCATTTTCTGTAATCTGCTCCACAGTATCCTCACCTGAAAAAATTTTCTGATACAATTGCAACATGAAGACCCGGCACTAAAAAAAACAGACCATTTTCCTACAATTTCAACATGTTACAACCAAAACACCACATCCAAAACGATAATGGCGGCCACAGACAAACAAGGTGATCTTCAGCTAACAGCTAAAAATTCACTGTCACGAGCTTCTTTTCAATGCGCAACTACTTACATGTTATGCAAATTTCATTTAAAAAATCAAACAATTACCTAAAAAAAAGGCGATCATCTAATTTTTCTTTCTCGGATAGATATTAAAACGTTCCTGAATACGCTTTAAAGAGACAAGCTGAACATTACGTGATGAGGGGGTGACGAATGAATGCAATTTACGTTCAAGACTGCGGGGATCCATTTCACTTTCAATGGCAATAACGCCTTCCATAATAATTTTTTTCAGCAACAGCTCCTGGTCTGTTTTTTCCCTGATATTCCCAGCAAAAGGGACACAGAAAAAATTGGAAAGCACCACTCCATAAAGGGTTGAGGTGAGGGCTATGGGCACAGTGGACATGATGACCCTGCTGTCCCCTACTCCAGAAAGCATGCTGATAAGCCCCACAACACTGCCAACCAGGCCAAATGACGGGAAAAGTTCGCCCATAGTCCGGATGACCCGCTCACAATCCTCGCGGCGCATTTTGAAAAAATACATTTCCGTATTCAAAATATCCCGAATAACTGTTCCCTTGTACCCATCAACAAGGAGTCCCAGCGCCCGACGTAAAAAGAGCAGGGTTGTCTCCTCTTCATCCTCCTGCAGGGACAAAAGCCCCTTAAATTTTGATTTTACAGAGAGGTCGACAAGGATCTCGACAATTTCTTCCGGGGTCTTGGTCCGAAACTTATATGATGAGACAAGAACTTTATAGACAATTTTCAGACGCTCAAGCCGAAAAGTCATGAGCGTTGCACCAAAGGTGCCGCCAAACACCACCAGAGCACCGGAAATGTTAAAATAAAGGGCCAGACTGCCATTAAACACAAAACCTGCAACAAACAGCCCCACACAACAGATAAGTCCAATGATATTCTGATATCCAAAGAACATAATTTTTGTCTGGGCCGAAAAGCTGCCCAACTCAGCTTTATTTTTCATTGGGCCCTCCGGGTGCTACAGCCTGGGGCTTTTGCTGGGTGAGAATGATTTCAACCCGCCGGTTGGCTGCTTGATTTTCCGGGCTGTCATTAGGCTTAAGCGGCTGGAAGGAGGCATGTCCGGTTATATAAAATCTCTCCGGCGAGAGTTTTGTTTTCTGGATCAGAAACCTGCCCACTTCACTTGCCCGCACCAGGGACAATTCCCAGTTTGACGGAAAGAGAGGAGAACGTATGGGCACATCATCGGTATGGCCAACAACATTAATCATATAGGGAGTTTGAGATACCAGAGGAATGATCTTTTGCAGAGAACTGAGAGCCGTGGCCTTGATGTCCGCCTTGCCACTATCAAAAAGCAGGTCACCGGTGAGGATAATTCGTACTGTCTTATCAGCAGCCAGATCCACAGAGGCAAATTCCTGCAGGCCCTCAGTATCCAGGGTCTGGCGACTTAAATCATAAATTTTGGTCAATTGCCTTTCCGCAGACCCCGCAGACCCCGCAGGCCCGACAGAGCCGCCTCCCTTTGCCCCCATGACTCCGGATCCCATATCCGTACCAATATCAAACCCGGGACCTTCTCCGATGAGCACCTCCTTTCGCTGATCAACTTGATAGAGATAGAGGACCGCAAAGAGAATGAACATGGTCATCATCAAATCAGACCACGCCACAGACCAGTGGGGAGCACGGGGCATACGCAAACGCTCAAAGGAAGTCTCATTATAAACCCTGAGACCGCTTTCCCATCCCGGCTCCTCATAAAAGGCAGGAATTTTGCGTTTCCGGAGAGATTTCCTCTTATTTTTATGGTCCTGCTGCGCAGTCTTTTCCATCGTCTTCGGAGGAGATCCGGAAGAGGAAACAGAGTGTTCACTGGGCGGCATGGGATTTTTTGCCATTATTTTTCTTTTTGAATATTTTTGAAAATAAACCTATTTTCTCACCTTACCTATCGGATATCATTTGTTTTCCTCAAACAAAAAAAGAAAGTAGGCCCACATTCAGGCTCCAGACAGATGAAAACGTCTAATTAATGGCTTTTTGGTCATAAACATGACGGTTTTAGTACGTGCGAAAAAGCATAAAAGCGGGGAAGAGCCTGCTATTCCTGCATTCCCACTCTATTAAGTCAGGGATTTTGCAAATAGCAGGCCAAATGAAAAAAACAAAGGAGGGAGTGCAGGGGCTGCTCCCCTTTTTACTTTATATAAGGCAGCATTGCCTTAAACTCTGGTGTTCCGGCCTTTTGCAGCAACTCATAAATAATCATTTCGGTATTGCCGACTACCCCGCCAATTTGCCGAATTCGCTCAAGACCTGTTTCATAATTCTTCACGGTTCGCGAGTTCACCGCATCGGCAGGAATCCACATGGTGTAGCCTTCCCGCAGGCCACCGAGCACGGTTTGGTACATGCAGATATGGGTCTCGACACCACAGGCTATCCAGGTATCAACAACATCATATGATTGAATCTTTTCCAAGGCCACGTCGTTGTCAAAACAGCCAAATTCCAATTTATCCACAGCAGTGACATCAGCCATCTCTGCGGTTATGTCCGACAACAACTGACCAATACGGGCAACATACTGGGTCGTAGCGACGATGGGCATTTTTAGAATTTGAGCGGCTTTCAGCAGCAACACGCTGTTTTTCACCACTTCATCTTTTTCAGGGATAACCCGCATCATCCTTTCCTGGATATCAACAACAAGTAAACCGGTGGTTTCCGGGACAAGTCTTTTGTGCATAGCCATTTTCATTCTCCTATTTATTAAATTATCAAACTTGGTAATATGCGATGAATAAAAACGAATTATTAATACAGACCTTAGAAAAAGCAATCTGGAATAAGCAATGGAAAAAAATTTTCGTATAGGAAATATCCTCACAGAAAAACCGGTTCACACTGAGGTTTTAATCTCAGGATGGCTGAAATCAAAAAGAGACTCCAAGAATCTATCATTTCTTGATGTCAGTGACGGATCAAGCCTTGCTGGTCTGCAGGTTATCGCTGAAAGTACTCTAGATAACTATTCTGAAGAAATCAGTCAACTGACCACAGGCTGTTCGCTGACTGTACGGGGAACCCTACAGCCCTCTCCGGCCAAAGGCCAGGAGGTGGAACTCCACGCCACAGCCATCCAGGTGCACGGCTGGGCTGATCCGGACACCTACCCCCTGCAAAAAAAACGTCATTCTTTTGAATTTCTTCGCTCCATTGCCCATCTTAGGGGCCGTACCAACAGCTTGGGTGCCGTGGCTCGAATCCGCAGCAGACTGTCCTATGCCATCCACCTCTTCTTCCAAGAACGCGGTTTTTTTCAGATTCATACCCCTATTATCACCACCAGTGACTGTGAAGGGGCTGGAGACATGTTCACCGTTACCGCCCTTGACCTTGAAAAAATAAGTAAGGCCGGCACTGCCGTTGACTTTGAAAAAGATTTCTTTGGCAGCCCTGCCAGGCTGACGGTGAGTGGTCAGCTCGAAGCAGAAGCGTATGCCATGGCCCTGGGCAATGTCTACACATTCGGTCCCACCTTTCGGGCTGAAAACTCCAATACCAGCCGGCACCTGGCTGAATTTTGGATGATTGAACCGGAAATGGCTTTTTGTGATCTGCAGGGCGATATGGACCTGGCGGAGCAGTTGTTGAAATTTCTGATCAGCGACTGCCTGGAAAACTGTGCTGACGATATTGATCTCTTTGCCCGCTTTATCGACAAAAAGCTCATGGCCAGGCTTGAAACCGTCCTGCAGGGTGATTTTGCCAGAATAAGCTACAGTGAGGCAGTGGAGGAACTTGAAAAATCAGGAGAAAATTTCGATTTCCCGGTAAAATGGGGCATTGACCTGCAATCAGAGCATGAACGCTATCTTGCCGAAAAGCTCTTTCAAAGACCGGTCATTGTCACCGATTACCCTAAAACCATTAAACCCTTTTATATGCGCCTCAATGATGACCAAAAAACTGTGGCTGCCATGGATATTCTCTTTCCGGGTATTGGTGAAATCATCGGCGGCAGCCAACGAGAGGAACGCTTAGACCTGCTCAAGGTTGCCATGGAGAAAGCAGGTGTTGCCGCAAGCGACTATCAGTGGTATCTTGATCTCCGCCAATACGGAACAGTACCCCATGCAGGTTTTGGACTCGGTTTTGAACGGATCATTCAATTTATCACCGGCATGGGCAATATCCGGGACGTTATTGCCTTCCCACGCACACCGGGAGTGGCATAGAAACAAAGTTCAAAGTTCAAAGTTCAAAGTTCAAAGTTCAAAGTTCAAAGTTCAAAGTTCAAAAAAATAATTCAAATTTACCAAGCACATGAAATTTATTCACACATTCTGCACCACCTTGCTTGTCATATTATTTTCACTCCCAGTTCTTGCAGCTGAAAATTGTGGCGTTATTCTCCAGGATGCAAATCTTCGTACCGGGCCGGGCACCAAATATAGGGTTCATACTGCACTGCTGAAAGGAACAAAGGTCGAAAAAATAACGCGCCAGAGTGCTTGGCTGCAAATAAAAATACCAGGACTCAGTAAAACCGGCTGGGTCCATCACCAACTTGTCAAAAATCAGCAGTGCAAAAAGTTTGCACCAATGAAAACCCTCAAACCATCGGCAAAGAAAACACCAACCGCGCCCGCCGCTCAAGCCAAACAGGTTGCCAAAGCACCGGCAGAGCTGGCTCTTCAAGTGCTGCAAGCAGAGGGAACAGAGGACAATACGGTTCTTGCACAGGCACCACCAAAAGAAAATGTGGCCAAAGTGGTTGCCAATGCGCCTCCGGTCCCCTCTCCTGCAAACACGGAGACCAGCAACCCAGACAGCAATAATTCACCGCCAGAAGCTGAACCCCCTGAAACTGCTAGAAGCCCGGAGCCGAAAACAGTTCCAGCATTTGCTCCCCAAATTGATGAACCGAATGTGGCCGATGCGGTATCCTCCCCTCCGCCCTTGGCTAAGATAGGCGAACCGGCACTGCCGTCCGGAAAAGTTTATAAACGTCCTGCCAAATCGACCTCAGTTATCGGGGTTATTGATATCCAAAAAGTGATCAATGAGTCTCAAAGGGGAAAAGCTGCCAGGGAAAAATATGAGCACCTCCGGCTAGCCGGCCAGAGAGAAAACATTGATCTGGCTGAAGAAGAGCTTATTACAAACGTTATTGTAGAAATCCAGGCCATTGTTGAAACATTTGCCATGCAACACGGGTTTACCCACATACTCAACAAAAATTCAGGGGCCATCTTCTTCAATGACAAGGGCTATAGCATCACCGATGACATCATCCGTGAATATGACCGACAAGTGGGCTTAAAACGCCTGACACCATGAGCGCTCCTCTCTGCCTTGCTCCTATACGGGGTATAACAGATGCCACATTCAGGGAGACCTTTGCCTCGTATTTCCCAGATTTTGACCTGGCAATGGCTCCGTTTCTCACAACGTACCAGGGCAACAGAGTAAAACCGGCGCGCCTTAAAGAACTGCTGCCGGAAAACAACCAGCGCCTGCCGGTTATCCCACAGATACTCGGTAAAGACCCGGATCATTTCATTGTCCTTGCCCAGCTGCTCATTGACCTGGGTTACACCACCATCAACTGGAATCTCGGCTGCCCATACCCCATGGTTGCCAACAAGATGCGCGGTTCAGGACTGTTACCCTATCCTGAAAAGATCGAAGCATTTCTGGAAAAAATCCACTGTCTGCCTGCAAAGATTTCCATCAAAACCAGAATCGGTCGAAAAGACAAAGAAGAGATATTTGAACTGCTGCCAATTTTTAACCGCTTTCCCCTGGCCGAGGTGATCATCCACCCGAGAACCGGTCTTCAGATGTATGACGGCAGGGTGGATCTGGATACTTTCGAGCGTTGCCTTGACCATTGCCACCATCCGGTAATGTATAATGGCGATATAGTTGATGCAGACTTTTTTCGCACTGTGGCCAAACGGTTTCCCACCGTCAGCGGCTGGATGATTGGCCGGGGCGCTTTGGCCAACCCCTTTCTCTGTGCCCAAATCAAAGAAAGAGAGCTGCCGACTGAACCGATCGCCACCCTGGCAGCCTTCCACGATGAAATTTTCCTGCGTTACCAGGAATTACTGAACGGTCCCTCCCATCTGCTTGGCAGGATGAAAGGGTTGTGGTTCTACCTGGCCCACTCTTTTCAGGGCAGCAATAAACTCTTAAAGAAAATCCAGAAAACAAAAAACATTACCCGTTACAAAGAGCTGACACGGCAGATATTTTCTGAGGCTGCCTGGAATCCTGGAGGTGAGAGCTGATGCGCGATAAACAAAGGCTGGTCCTGTTTTTGGGTCTGCTCCTCTTTGTTCTTCTTGTCCCTTCTAGTTACGCTCAAAATACCCTCTGGCAGGTTAAAAAAGATGGCAACACCCTTTTTCTGCTTGGTTCACTGCATGTGCTCAAAAAAGACTCCTACCCACTTCCAGCCATCCTCGAACGGGTCTACTCCGTCAGTGACACCCTGATATTTGAGACATCCATGGATATGGACACCCCGGCGGTGCAGAAAAAAATTATCTCCTATGGCATGCTGCCGAGCGGCCAGACCATCGAAACGCTTCTTTCCCCAGAAACCAAGCAGAGCCTGCACGAGACACTGGCAGGGCATAAGCTTCCCACCGCCACCTGCCAACAGATGAAACCGTGGTTCTGTGCCCTGACAATAACCGTTCTTGAACTTGAAAAGCAGGGCTTTCTGGCAGTATATGGACTGGACAGTTACTTTTATGAAAAGGCGCAAAAGGATAAAAAGAAAATCATCCCCCTGGAGTCTGTGGATTTTCAGCTCAGCCTCTTCTTCAGTCAATCCCGTCGTGAACAGGAAGAATTTCTCAACCAGACCCTGGTTGATCTTACCGTTATCGACACCCTTTCAGAAGAAATGGAAAGGGCTTGGAAAACAGGTGACAGTGCTTCACTGCATCAGCTTATTTCCAAAAGTTTTCAAGACTTCCCCAAGCAATATCACCGTCTGGTGCTAAGCAGAAACAAAAACTGGCTGCCGGTGCTGGAAAAAGTCCTGAAACAGAACAAAACAACCCTGGCAGTGGTGGGAGCCGGGCATCTGGTTGGTCCCGGCAGCGTGGTGAATCTCCTTAAACA
>PJEL010000980.1_pt1 | contig 30932 bp, 34 predicted proteins | sample 1853271 | NCBI WGS metagenome assembly PJEL01 (sample SAMN08108733, study PRJNA415343) | Invertebrate metagenome, whole genome shotgun sequencing project. | host: Globobulimina | place: Sweden: Gullmar Fjord | collected 2015-08 | reverse complement strand
ACGTTTAACGGTCCTAATGGACTCGAATCTGTTCCAATTAAAGGAAATATCAGTGCCAACACCTCTGAGGTATTGTTGTCTGCCACACTTAAAGGCAATGGGATCAGCATATTACCCTTTCCTTCGGTGGAAGGCTTAATTGAAAACGGGCTATTGGTTCCTCTTCTCTCAGAATGGAAACCGAAAACGCTGGGCGTGCACGCGGTTTACGGAACCCGAAAGCAAGTCACTCCGCTGTTAAGAGCCTTTATCGATCATTTATCTAGCGAGATGGAGCAATCAACAAGCTGGTAGACAAGCTCTCTCATTAACAATGCTGATGTGGAATAAGTATTATTAATTTTACTTATGCAGAGCTAAATTCTATCTTGGCTGCATTATCCAACACCATAAACAAACGCGATTACGCTAGGAAAAAGACGATGACCGCCATTACCGATTTAGATATTTTGTTAAAGTCCATGTCACCAGAACTCATTGAAGGCAACTATGTTTTCTGTACTGTCGATGGAGCGTTGGCAGACTATGTTCAACTCGAACCAATAGCGACCTTTCGTGAAAAAGAAGGCTTAACCTTGGTGCTCGCTGAGGATGCCGCACGTCAAGCTCAACTCGATTTCGATGGTGTATTTAGCCTGATCACTTTGTCGGTACACTCCAGTCTTGAAGCTGTGGGACTAACTGCTGCCTTTGCCACCAAGCTAGGCTCATACGGCATTAGCGCCAACGTGATTGCTGGTTATTACCATGACCATATCTTCGTTCAAAAAGACAAAGCTGAAGCCGCAATGAGCGCGCTTAGAGAGTTTTCAGAAGCGAGCTAACAAAAGTGCGTTCTTCAGACACAAAAAAAGCGACGTAATCTACGTCGCTTTGGCTTATTGCTTACCGATTACTCACTGATCAGGCATCAGTGAATGAAACAGTTAAGCAAGCTTAAAAGTCGCCACTTTGTCGCTTAAACCAGCGGCTTGGCTTTTAAGTTCGTTCGACTCAGTTAAGCTGTCCTGCGCGCCCACAACTAAGTGGTCAGTGACATCTTTAATGGTCGTAATGTTTTGGGTAATTTCACCCGTCACGTGCGTTTGCTCTTCAGCGGCAGTCGCGATTTGAGTCGCCATATCGCTGATCAAAGCAACTGCAGTATTGATCTCTTCAAGCGCGTGCGAAGCTCTGTCTGCATCTTCTACTGAATGTATTGCCAGTTTAGAGCTGCTCTCCATCAACTCAACGGCTTGGGTCGTTGTGCGCTGTAGAATATCAATCGTTGATTTGATCTCTTCCGTTGAAGAGTGCGTGCGTTGAGAAAGCACACGTACTTCATCTGCTACCACAGCAAAACCACGACCTTGTTCACCGGCACGAGCCGCTTCAATCGCTGCATTCAAAGCAAGTAAGTTGGTTTGCTCTGCAATGCCTTGGATTGTCGCTAATACTGTTGAGATCTCTTGAGCGTGCTTGTTTAGTTCGCTGATCACGTTACCCGCTTCATTCACTTCATTGGCTAGGTTATTGATAGAACCTTTCGTGTCGACGACCAGAGCGTGACCACTGTTAGTGCTTGTCGCTGAGTCTTGTGCAGCTTTCGCGGTTTGCTCGGCATGCGATGCAATCTCTTGAGTTGCACAGGCCATTTCAGTTACCGCCGTCGCCACCATCGTGATTTCTTGTTGCTGGTGGTTTAGCTCATCCACAGAACGATTTGCACGCTGAGCACTTTGCTCTGACTGGCTGTTTAGCTGTTCTGATTGTCCACGGATATGACCAATCAACTGCTGTAAACTGCCAACAAAGGTATTGAAGTTCTGAGCAAGCTCACCGACTTCATCTTGGTTTTCAACATGAATTCGTTGAGTTAAATCACCGCTACCATTGGCGATTTGTGCCAAGGCTTGAGATACATGATTAAGCGGACGGAATAGAATCGTACACAGCAGATTGAACAATATGGTACATACAATCACAACCAACAGTGTCACCAACACTTGACCGATCACCGCATCAAATAACGGTGCAACCAACGAATCATGATTAACCACGCTGATCGTAATCAGGTTTGTTCCATCGATCGCACGCGCATACAGAACATAGTCGCTGCCGTTTAAATCTATCGAAGTGTCTTTCCCGCTTACCAACGCCTTTTGTACATCAGAAAAATCCAACCCAAGTGAACTGATATTCTTGTTCAATAGCTTAGTATCTGCGTGCGTGTAAACCGTGCCTTTATTGGTCGCGATGAACATATAACCTTCACCCGGAAGGATTACCTTTTCAAGGCTATTAAGGATGTCGGTAATTTCTACGTCTGCACCCAACACGACCTGCTGACCGTGTAATTGCATTGCGGTACCCAGCGACACAACGTTAGCACCCGTTGCCGCAGCAACCGTTGGGTTGTCCATGAACACTTTACTTGGGTTCGCAACCGCATTGGTGTACCAACCCCATAGGCGTGGATCATCATTGCCCGGTGGCAACACAACACCATTGGCATTCTTTTGTGAACCATCAGGGAATGCCAGGAAGACATTATCAAAAGAGGCAGAATCACGAACCTGTTTTAGGTGAGTTACCAAGCTTTCTTGTTTGGACTCTTTCGACAGAGAAGTGAGCGCACGCTCTTTGGATAAGATCCAATCTGACACGTATTGGTTGTAAGAAGCGGATGCCCCTTCCAAACGCTGTTCAACTTCAGTATCCAATCGTTGCAATGATGCACGAAATGAAAGTGCTTCGACCAGAATCCCCCCCAGGATGATGGCCATACTGGCAGAGATCGCCAGCTTATTCTTAAGCGAGAGTTTCTTTAACATAGAAAACCTATAATTTTTGTATAAATAACCGTGGGTAACGGAACCGTTCCCATGCGGTAGCAAGCCAATATATTTTACACATTAAAATAAATAATAGAACGGGCTAACCTATTGTATTATCGATATATGTGAACCAGAAACCAGATCCAGTTCAACTCACAAGAACGAACGATATACGCTAAGGTTCAATATCAATAAAGGGGAATTTACGTGCCATGCCTCTCTCTTCATTTATCATCAACCAAAATAGCGCTCACCTTACCAATGCATTAATCTTATAAGCTATTAAGTACTCAGAGTTTTCCTATGTCCCGAAGCCAACGCCTCTTCGACCTGCTCCAATTATTACGCTGTCATAAATACCCAGTGCCTGCCGATCATCTCGCTAAAGAGCTAAACGTGAGTACTCGCACCATTTATAGAGACATCGTGACACTGCAAGCACAAGGTGCTGAAATTGATGGTGAAGCGGGAGTGGGTTATCAATTGAAACCTACCTTCACTCTCCCTCCGATGATGTTTTCAATGGGAGAATTGGAAGCATTAAGGCTTGGTGCTGAATGGATAGCCAAGCAAGCCAATGGTGAATTCAGTGAATCGGCTAGAAATGCCATTGCCAAGATTTCTGCAGTGTTACCTGCCGACCATCAAGCCAAACGCAGTGAAGATATCGTGCGTGTTGCTTCAATCATTGAAGTTGCAGAGTTATCTATCGAACTGTCAGATATCAAGTTAGCAATTAAGCAACAGAACAAAGCTGAGATTCATTACACAGACGCAAAAGCTAATGTGAGTTCAAGAATCGTTTGGCCGATGTTGATTGGCTTATTCGAACAGCACTATGTTTTGGTTGCTTGGTGTGAAGTACGAAGTGCGTATCGTAACTTCAGGCTCGACAGGATTGCCGAATGGACAATACTTGAAGAAAAGTACCAACGTACGCGTCATGACTTGATCAAAGATTGGCAGAACATGGAAGGCATTGCAGATAAAGTGATTCGCTACTGACAAAAACTGTCACAGGGTTTCGATACATTGCTGTGGTCCCAAATCGGGTTCAACACAAAAGCCGAGTTAACTGAAACCAACACGGCAAATCCAATTGAACAGTTCAGGAGCTATTATGTTTACCATTGATTCATTTGTTCTTTATGTCACAGACATTCATCACAGCATGGGCTTTTATGCAAAAGCATTTGATTGCGAGCCAAAGCTTCTATCACCGACCTTTGCTGTCCTAGACTTTGCAGACAATGTTAAAATCACACTCAAGCAGGCTGACGTTCTAACACCAGCAAGTAACATCAAGGGTGGCGGCACTGAGCTATCTATGCCTGTTGCTGATAAAGAGACACTGGAAAACCTCTATAAAGCATGGAAAGAAAAAGGTATCCAGTTTGAGCAAGCGCCCGAAGAATCGGTTTACGGCATCAACTTCCTTGCTGTTGACCCAGACGGACACCGTATCCGCGTCTTCGCTTAAACGAATAAGAGCAAGCCGTATTTAATCCGCTTGCTCATCTCGTAAAAAGCTCTCTAACCGAAATCTAACGTCAGCAATAATCGCGTCTCGTCAGATGAAGTAACGGGAGAACGATGTACAAGACCCGCATTTTCATTGCCACTCCAACGCTCCCCTTTCAATAGCGCCACATCACCACTCGCCATTTGTTGAATATCAGATTCATGAGTGTATAAGCCTGAAGCAGAATCTGGCTGTCCGTTGGCTCCTCGTCCTAACTTCGAACGGTCGACCGCGTAGTTAGGTAACCATTGCGTCGCGACACCATGATAAGTGGTCACTAAACGGCAAGGTACTTGGTCAAAATGGAAACGAGGACACATAGCCTTATTCAGAACCGCGAGACGCAGCCCGACTTCTTCAAGCTCGAACAAACAACAGAACATATCCACCAACTCAGCCATATTTTCTAATAGCGCTTTAGAAGCCGTTCCGTCAGTCGCAAACTCTAATTTCTCAAAAGCGTTGTCGGGTGACACGCTAACAGACTTACTAAAGTTTGGATTCAACGCGATAAACTCACCAATGGCACTTGTTAAGTCAGCATAAAATGTACGCTGCCAAATCGCGATGTTGATGTCACTTTGATAGATGTCGGCTAATACCGTGGGCTGCTCCGAAGCACTAACGCATGCCTTGTGACTCGCCTGATCTTTGATACTAACAGCCGAACGAATATTAAGTGGCTGGTTGCTATTGGTTGCCAAAGGCTTGGTTAACACGGCATTCACTACGTCATCTCCTTGATACATGTTTATCGTCCCCCTTTTACCAATACGCTCGTTATTGGCAGCAAGAGTGATTTTTAGTTGTGTTATAACATAACTAAAAATACACAAGTAACTTAGCCGATCATGGTTCCAATAATATGGCTATGCTCTACCTTCCTCAGGTAATTTGGTGAATGCTAGACTAAGCTTTTATCTATCTTTATTTTCCAAAAGAAGAGCTCCAAAAGATGTGCCAAAGAAGTTCTTTAAGCGAACGGCTCCATAACGTTAAACCTGTAAATTCAGCAATCTGGTGACCACTTATGAAAAAACTAATACCAACGCTCGGTCTGTTTTGTACCCTCATTTCTGCGCCATCTTTTGCAGAAACGGGCTACACGTTAGATCCCAAGTTATCGAACATTACATTCGCAACCATTAAGAAGCAGTTTGTTGTGGAGCCCGCGTCTATAAAACCTCTATCTGGTGGGCTTACTGAAGACGGTCAATTTTCGATATTGTTAGACTTAAAGACCGTGAGTACTGGAGTATCCATTCGTGACCAGCGACTTAATGAACTCTACTTTGAATCGATGACTTTCCCTGAAGTGAAGATCTCCGGAAAGGTTGACCCTGCGATGCTATCTGGCGACCCGCAAATTACAACCATCGCTGCCGAAGTTACCTTACACGGCACCACCAAAACCATTGACTTCCCAGTGATGGTCGTTCCATCTAAAGGTTTTGTCATGGTCAATTCAACCTCAACCATCATCGTTGATGGCGCTGATTTTGGGATATCGACGGAAAATCTCAACAAGCTTTCAGCAACCGTCGGCGGGCTAGCCATTTCCGATAAAGTTCCACTAAGCTTCAATCTACTCTTCGACAAGTAATGGTTTAATACCGTCTCTTACTGACTCCTTCTAAGCTCTCGCCATCCTATTTACGCGAGAGCTTAAGCGGTGAATATCCCGTCATTCTTAATGCCTATAAAGTCCCAAATAGAGTCTGAACAAGGTTCAACAAAACCTAATTGCTCGGAACCAAAGACCAAATAGGTCATACTAGAGCCCTCATAGAAAAAGCCCATAGCAGCCAAAACCGCATGAACTCTATTAACCTCAGTAAACCTTTCACCCTAATCAATGGCCAAGTGATTAAGAATCGCCTATTTAAATCAGCGATGAGCGAACAACTTGGCGACAAACACCACAACCCGACAATCGGTTTAGTTAACCTCTATCAACGTTGGGCGGACGGTGGGATTGGTTTGTCGATGACCGGTAACGTAATGGTCGATAGAAATGCGCTCGGCGAACCGAAAAACGTCGTTTTGGATGAGCAAAGTGATTTAACCGTTTTCCGCCAATGGGCTAACGCTGGAAAGCAAAACGGCTCTCAAATATGGATGCAGCTTAACCACCCAGGCAAGCAGATCCCTAAGTTCTTATGCAATGAACCCGTCGCTCCCTCTGCTATATCATTAGGCCGTGGATTAGAGAAAGGCTTCAACACCCCAAGAGCACTCAGTGAATGCGAGATCCATGACGTTATTAATAAGTTTGTTGTGAGCGCTAAGCTCGCCAAACAAGCTGGCTTTACTGGCGTACAAATCCATGGTGCTCACGGTTACCTTGTCAGTCAATTTTTGTCAGCAAGACACAACCAACGCGACGATAAATGGGGCGGCTCATTGGAAAACAGACTTCGATTCGTACTCGAAGTCTACCGTGGTATCCGAAAAGAAGTGGGCGGTGATTTCCCTGTTGGTATCAAGCTTAACAGTGCCGACTTCATGAAAGGTGGCTTCACGGAAGAGGAGTCAATGCAGGTTGTAAAAGCGTTGAGTGAAGACGGAATCGACTTAATCGAAATATCAGGCGGGACGTACGAAAGCCCGTCAATGATGGGTTCTAAGAACAAAAGTGAACCGATAAAAGCAAGCACACTCAAACGTGAAGCCTACTTTATGGATTACATGGTTAAAGCGAGGAAACTGGTCAGCACGCCTCTCGTGGTCACTGGTGGCTTTCGAACCGCACAAGCGATGAATGACGCGTTAAATACATCCGCAACTGACTTTATCGGCATAGCTCGAACCATGGCGGTTGATCCTGACTTCCCCAATAAGTTAATTGAAAACCCAGAATACGGAATGCCACTAACCGTCCCTACTACAGGAAAGCCTTCATTAGATAGAATGGCGATGGTTGGATTAGTTTGGTACGAACATCAAATGTGGCGAATGGCCGCAGGAAAAAACACCGATCCTAGCTTAAGTGCTCTTGGCGTCGTAGTTAAAACGATCTTAAGTGCAGGTTGGCACGCCTTCAAGAAACGCAGAGCGTAACGTGTTTAGCGTATTTATTTCGGAGAATTGAAGCGCTTACACTCCAGAAGATGTCGTTGATGTCACATGTCGTTACACAGCATGAAGTCTTAAGGCTTTACATCTTGGGCGAGGTAAACAACAATCCCTGAGAATAAATCCATAACATAATGTATTTAGAAATTATGAGTAATACAGAAAACAAAAAATCGAGCCCTCTTTTTGAAGTCGTGTTTAACGTCTTTCTTCCTTCATTCATCTTAATGAAGTTCAGTGGAGAGGAGCATCTCGGAACTGGCTTAGCATTGCTTGTCGCACTTGCCTTCCCTATTGCTTACGGTGGTATGGAACTCATCCGCAACAAGAAGTTTAACTTCATCGCGGCGCTGGGCTTTGTGAGTGTGCTATTAACGGGCGGCATTGGTTTCTTTGAACTCGATACTCGTTGGTTGGCACTGAAAGAAGCATTAATCCCAGGCCTAATTGGTTTAGCGGTACTTGGCTCTACGTTTACTCGCTACCCATTTATCCAAAAAGTTATCTTCACTCCGGCAATATTAAACATCTCGCTGATTGAAGAGCGTTTGAGACAGTTTGGCAACCAAGCTAAGTTTGATCGTTGCCTCATGACATCAAACTACCTATTCGCAAGTACGTTCGCCTTCTCTTCTGCGATGAACTACTTTCTAGCGACTTGGATTGTCACCAGCCCAGCAGGCACAGTCGCCTTCAATGAAGAACTTGGCAAGCTGACACTTTACAGCTACCCAGCAATCGCTATCCCAAGCCTTCTGATGATGTTAGGTATTTTCTACTACATTTGGCGCCAAGTGCGCGACATGACATCATTAGAAACGGAACAGATCTTCATTACTAAGTAGATCTTGCCAAACGACCTTAGAAAAACACCAAAAGCTCAGCACACTCGCTGAGCTTTTTCGTTTTACTCTCTCGTTGGTCGCTCGATGGGATTTCATCTTTGGTTGATCAAATGAATCACATTTATAATTCGAGGCCCGTTTTCTTAGATTAGGTCAAGTAACTCGCTCTAAATCCATAATAATCAACGAATTTCATTGATTGAACCGACAGATGCTTTTATAGTCGATTTTGTTGGTTACTTTACAAAGCCCTACCCAATCACTGACATTATCTCAATTGCTATTGATAAGATCGTATCAGCTAGGTGCTAAAGGTAGACGCCAGCCGTACTCAATAAGGAATATAGATTATGAACAAATCTCAATTAGTTGAACACATCGCGACTTCTGCAGACATCTCAAAAGACCAAGCGGGCACAGCGCTAAATGCCCTCGTTGAAGGCATTTCTACGACTCTTGCTAACGGCGATGATGTGTCTATCCTTGGATTTGGCAGTTTTAAAGTGAACGCCCGTGCAGCACGCACTGGTCGTAACCCACGAACTGGAGAAGAAATTCAAATTTCAGCGTCAAAAACACCAGCCTTTAAAGCAGGTAAAGCTTTAAAAGAGGCATGCAACCTTTAATACCGCAATACAACAAGGAAAGTTACGATGACTACGCCAAAAGAAAAAGCGAAAACCAGTCGCAGTAAAAAAGCTGGCAAGTCTACTAAAGCACAAGCCGAAACGCCTAAAACTCGTCAACGTATTGAAGAGCTAATGGAACAGCGTGAATTGGCCAAACTGTTAGAGTTATAGATTGTTATCGTTCAAATGCCACTGCAGCTCTGTAGTGGCATTATTTGTTTAAGGACCAGCGCCTACAGCAAATACCCCCTCTCCCATAAGAATCCCTTCACGACTAATAGAGATAAATGCACAAGTTCTGAACACTAAGTAACTGATTCAGTTACATTGCTATACATACCCATACATACCCACATGACACTTTTCATTATCATCATTTCCCTTGTTGTTTATGAGAATAAAGGAAGTAATCGCGACACTGATGTGTTCGTGCAGTGCTTCTTTGTTGAGGTGATTATGAATGTAGTTCGCATGGGAATTGAAGCTAATGTCCATAAGAATAAAGGAAAGTACAAGGCGATAGTTAAGTTCGCTGTTCGTGCACTGTTTTATTATTCAGATACTAAAAAAATGAATGAGAACTTCAGCTCTGTCGAGAGAAAACTCTTGTTCAAAAAGCAGCCAAATTTCCTCTCTAAGTTTGTCACTCCTTACTTGTGTACTGACTTCAGTAAAAAAGAAAAAATAGAAATACTATCAAAGCATTATGATTGGTTTGAAGACAAGTTCACGACACAAGCACGCCATCAAATTTATAACGAGAGACTTAACCTTTTAGAGCTTGAGATCGACGAACAAACCTATTTGCTAAACCTAAGCTTTGAAAGAAATGCGAGAAAAGAAGGCGAACTCACCCTCTCCCTTACTGATTCCATGTTGAACAAAATGTACACCATCTCATTCTCCGTTTTTAACAATGATATCTACATTGGCGGTGTGCAAGGCGGAGCAAATGACAATGGCTTCAGCCGTACATTCACAAAGGCATTTTATGGTTTGAGGCCCAAATCTTTCATGGTAGAAACCCTTCGATTAATGGCGACTAGCCTGGGAATTAATCACATTTATGCGGTCAACGAGTCTGGACATGTATACAACGCTTCACGCTACGGGAAGAAAGGGAAAGCGATAAGCCTTAAGTATAATTGCTTGTGGGAAGAGCACGACGGACAGCAACATGACAAATGTTTTTACGCTTTGCCTATCCAATCAACAAGGAAAGATCTAGAGCCTCTTAAACGTCAGAAACGAAAACTATATCGTGAGCGCTATGCTTGGTTAGATCAGTATGAGCAAGACCTGCATAACGTAATCAGTCAGCACACCCACGGTACTGACATGACACCAATTCAACTAGCAAAAGCGAGCTGATTTAATTCTGTTGAATAGAACACTAGGCCTCGCAATCGCGGGGCCTTTGAGTTTCACTCATACGAGTCAATAAAGGCTTGAAGTGCCTGTTGGTCGATAATTTCCAGCCCTTGTGGCCCTTTCTTGATGAAGCCTTTATCGAGTAAGTCCTTGACTGCTCTGCGATATACTCTGCTCGATGTACCGAAACGTTCGGCCTCTTGATTCACTTTATCGAAGCCGCCTAACACGGTATTGGTGTGGCTTTGCACCAACAAATCGTAGGCAATGTTGTAGGTAATCGAGTGTAAAAGGCGATTGGTGTAAATGCCCATCGAGTCTTGATAATCTTCCGCCAGTGCTGAGGCGAAAAAGAACATCATCTCCGGATTTTCATGTAGCGCCTCTGATAGTTTTTGGATACAGATAACATCAACCTGCATGTGTTCATCTGCGACGACATTCCATTGGCAAGGCGTTTGAGTGAAGAACTCCATCTCGCCAAAGATATGATAGTCGCAATTCACCTCCCCCAGTTGAAAGCGTCGCCCATTAGCTGCAGAGATACTCATAGAAACTCGCCCTGCTGGTACAACATAGAGATGCTGAAGCTGCTCACCTTGGCGCAAGATTTCATCATTCTTATCAAAGTAACGCGAACTCACTTGGTGTTGGTAGATGAGAGCTTTAAATTCAGAACTTTTCTGTTCTAGGTAGTTTTTAAAACGTCCGCTTGAGTATGGTTCGATCTTCATACTAACTGTCTCTCATTGCATGAACTGCTGTTGATGTTATTGCGATTGTAGCGGCTTAAACCAATGGAGAGAACAATAAAAAAAGCGACGGTCTCCCATCGCTTTTATCTTCAGTTTATCGCAGCTCTTACTGAGCGATTAACGCTGCCAACGCTGCCAACGCCGCTAATGATGCAAGTCGTTCACCTTCCATCATCACTTGTGCTTCATCGACATACTGTCCAACACCGTCTTTTACATCTTGTTCGTACAAGACCACATTGTTCAGGATGGAAGCGACGTTAACCCCTCTCAAGCGCCCAACCGTAAACAGTGCCGATGTTTCCATGTCAGCCCCCAAAATGCCTTTACCATTCCAGTACTGACAGATCGCCTGTTCGTCATCGGTATAAAAGCTGTCGTGTGAGCGCACCGTTCCTAAATAGTAAGGTGTTGATTGCTGCTGCAAGAACCCATCTAGCTCTTTGAGCAGGGAGAAACTCGCATAAGCGGGATACGACGGTTTAACGTAAGCCGCAGAACCTCCCTCATCACGAACTGCACCTTCTGCAACAATCAACTCACCAAGTCCAATATGGGACTGCATCGCGCCCGCAGAGCCGACTCTTACGATATGAGTGACACCACAAAACTTAAGCTCTTCGACCGCAATGATCATTGAAGGCGCACCGATCCCCGTACTACAAACCGATATCGCTTTACCTTGATAAGTACCAGCGAAAATTCGATATTCACGGTTTTCGGCGACTAGCTCAGCGTGCTCAAGCAGACTCGCGATACGGTTTGCTCTATCAGGCTCGCCACAAACAATGACCAACGGAGCAATTTGCGTTTCATCAACGCCAATATGAGGTTGCTTTGCCATCTTAACTCCTAAGAAGCCGTTGCTTGAGTCAGTGACTTATCACTGTTTCGTTTAGCTGTGCGTGTCCACTCACGAGTACCATTCGCCGCAATAAACATCAAAATAGCGTATTGAACGGACATTGCGTAAACGCCCTGCGTAGCATAAATACCAACACTGATAATGTTAATCACAATCCACAGTATCCAGTTTTCAACATACTTACGAGTCATGAGAACTTGAGCAACAATCGATAGGATGGTCATGGTCGCATCCCAGAATGGGAACGCATCAGGCTCAAGAACAGGTTCCGCTAAGTCCGCACCAAATAGATTCAGGCTATCAACCGCGATGTTTGCCAGCGCAAAGAAGAATGGGTCGATGTACATAGTAAGCAGGGCAATTGAAATCGCACACGCTGCTGCTGTTGCCACCAGCTTATTTTGGCTCAACCAACGAACTTCTAGCGTTTCACCTTGCTCATTAGGACGTGTCCATGCGTACCAGCCGTAAATGTTAGCGCAGAAGAAAAAGAGTTGAAGAAGTAACAGTCCGTATAACTGAATTTGGAAAAAGATAACCGCAAATAAGGTGACATTCAGTAATCCGAACAGATAGTTAATGGTTTTCTCTTGGCTCGCAAACCAAATGCAAAGCAGGCCAAACACAGTGCCGAATGCTTCGATCCAGCTCATTGCATAGCCATCCCCTATTGGGATATTGACTAGAGTATTGTTGATATCAAGTAGGGCGAATAGGTCCATAGGGATGTCCTTTATTATTTGTTTTTAGTAGCACCTATCTTATTGCGCGCACAGAAACAAAAAGGAGGACATTTGTCCCCCTAAGATTGCATGCGATCATAAATCAGAATAATAAATGGAAGAATCAAATTCATCGTAAAGAGCGTGATGCTTCATCGGTATTTCTGAATCTCATTTCCTTTGAAGAATAAATCACTTCCAAAAACGAAATTTTAGCTTACTGGCTTTTGACTGATATCGCGTTGACGGGGGCGTTTGAGAAGCGCATGCTTTTATTTTCGAGCAGAATAGTTTTGGCCGAATTAATAGCCTAACCCGTCCATAACTTGTTCTGTGCAACGCATCTGATTGAATGGTAGGTCACATGAATAAAGTTATAATGTTAGTAATGGGGCTGCTTTTTACCAGTCGATTGTTTGCCAGTATTGGGCCGCACGTTAGTCAACTTGAGCATGATGCCCCTATTCTTCTTCGCTCAGCATTGATTGTCGGTGTTTCAGCTTATGCCGTTTGGACAGCGTTCAAATATTTCAAAAAGAACAAAGCTTCTAGTTCAGACCAACTGTAGCGGAAAGAACCCAGAAAACGTCGAAGTAAGCAGCAGATGTCGATTATTGATCCGCAAAATAATCGACCAAGATTTTACGCCACTTACGCGACTCACGAATTTTCAGCAGCGCACGGTTTATCTCTTCTTCGTATGAGTTATTTTCAGTAATGATAAATCCATAATTCTGCTTTTCTAACTGATACGGCAACACCTCTAGATCATCGAACTGTCCACTTATTCTGCCATTACCGATCATATATTTTAGTACCACATCATCAGCAACAATCGCTTCCACTTCACCTTCCTCTAAAGCCGCCAACAGTCTCGGCATATCCACATAACTCTTGTGTCGAATACCAAAGCTAGTGAGCATCAAAGAAGAAGTTGTCGCGACTTTTGCCCCCACTTCAACATCCGCAAGATCATTGACGCCTTTAATATGGGAAGAGCCTTGGCTAAGCGTGAGCTTGCTGGCTAATACCGCTGTAATACTAGCAATGAATAGCATGCTCAACACACCAATGAACACCGTGGCAATTCGTCCGGTTAAGCTCTTAAACTCAAAGTAATTAAATGGGCCTCGAGTGATGAACAGTAAGCCTAGTATGAAGCTTTCTAACCAACGACCAGTACGGCTTTTCATCGAATAGAGCTTTTCATTCTCGCCGTGTTCCAATACGTAGAAAAATGCGCCAATGACCCCAGAGATAAAAACGATAACACCAATGATCATCCACAATGCAGGGTTTAAGAAAATGGCGCGCAAGGTATGAAGGTAGCCCTGTTTCTTCACTGCGATGGCAAGGTGAGTTTCGTAAAAGGAATGGGAAAAGTCAGCAAACAGCTCACGTTCTGGGGTGATCGAAATACAAGAAACACCGATGTCGATTTGCTCGGTTTCAATCGCATTGAGTAGTTCATCCAAACGGTGATTCTCTATCGTATATTCAACGTCCATCTCTTTGGCAATTTGTTCCCAAAGCTCGACACTCAAGCCATTCCATTCACTTTCCATCGAACTGATCACAAAAGGCGGACACGGGTACACACCGACTTTAAGTGGAGAAGAGGAAGCAAAAGTACTGAAGAATAGAAAGAGAGAAACGATTGAAGTGACACTGTATCGGAGTGTCGATTTGAAGAATTTGTGCATCAGCAGCCCTCCAGAAGAAGGCAGCAATGAATTGAATACGAAGGCTCGACTAATGAACACACATCAGCGCGATCAGAAGTGAAGAAATTTTATGATAAATTCAATACTGCCCTAGCTTTAATAGTTATAACTTTAACTATAGAGAACCCTATTTATTGTGCAAAGAATGGGCTTAACAAAGTACGAAAGACAGGACAACTCGACTCTACACTTCCATAAAAGCAATATAGAATAAGTATTGTCACCGCCTTCTGGTTATTCTTTTTCTGTTCCCAACAATTAAAGGTAGTTCACAATGAAAATCGTCGTAACAAGTGTTCCCGTTGAAGACCAAGACAAAGCTCTAGATTTCTATACCAATATTTTAGGCTTTATCAAGAAGACGGAAGTCCCACTTGGCGAACACAAATGGTTAACGGTTGTGTCTCCGCAAGAACAATCGGGCGTTGAACTTCTGCTTGAGCCAATGGCTTTCGAACCCGCTAAGCAATACCAAGATTCATTGAAAGAAGCCGGTATTCCTTGGGCATCATTTGCTGTCGATGACGTTAACGCAGAATACGAAAGATTGGTCGCTCTAGGAGTCGAGTTCTCAATTACCCCAAGAGAAGCAGGAAGCGTGATGATCGCCGTCTTAGACGACACCTGTGGTAACTATATCCAGTTGATGCAACTGCTATAACACTCAGCTAATTCAACCAACAGGTGCTGCTAAAGGTATCACCTGTTGGTCGTTCTGCCTCTTTCGTAGTGAACAAGACTAATATAAATAAGTGTCCATCCAAGAACGGGTTAACGAGCAATGTCATCACCCCCTAAAACATTCTATGAACAAGAGCTCGACCGCTTGGACAGTGAGATATCACTTCCTGCCAAACATTACGTGCTCATCAGACAATCGAAGCGATTCATAGAAGAGTATTATCCAGAAAAAATAGACTTAGATGACCTAGCCAAAGCCGCATTTATGTCTCGGTTCCACTACATTCGTGTATTCAAACAGGTATATGGCGTGACACCTAGGAACTACCTGAAAGACATGCGTATTTCCAAAGCCAAAGAACTCTTGAAGCAAGGCCATTCTGTCACCGATGTTTGCATGAGTGTCGGTTATGAAAGCTTGGCGACTTTCTCAACGACCTTTAACAAAAGCACAGGTTACTCCCCCAGAGAGTATCAACGTTTGTATAATGAAAACCTGAAATAACGTTCGATTTGAATACCCTACCGAATTCCACCCCATACACCTTCTACCAACTCCGAGATCTATTACGTGTTACCTGACACCTAATGGCTGAAACCTAAGACATAAACTGGCTTTGTGCCGATGAACACAGCTTTCCGTTCTGAATGATTTTGCTCTCTAAGAAGTGAATGTTGCGTCGGCTTTTGATCCATTGAGCGCGAATTTCTAACTCTTGACCAATAGCTATTGGATAATGAAAACGAGACGTTAAACTCACCGTCATCGCGGTGATACTATTTTGGAACAAGCAATGCAGCATCGCGCTGTCGTGTAATGTAGTAACAATGCCACCTTGCATGATGCCATCGTAGCCCTCAGCTTTATCTGTTGGTACAATCTTGGCTCTGGTTTCATATTTAACTAAAGCTTCACTCTTAATTGAAGCTTCATGATTGGCCAAGGCTTTATGATTGACTAAAGTCTCGCGCTCGCTAACGGCTTCAAAACAAATGGGGCTGTCTGCGAAAAAACCTTGGCTGCATACTTGGCAGCGCCGATGGTTGTGAGGAATGAAAACCTTCATACTTACCCTTATTCCTTTTTACCCTTAGATTCCTAGAGATTGATATGGCTCGACCAAAAAAACATCGCCAGTTATGTACCCATGCGGCTTATTCTTGTTTTAAGCCTAATGGCATTCCTATGGACGAGCTTCATAAAGAAGAACTGCTATTAGAAGAGTTAGAAGCCTTACGCTTGGCTGATCAAGAAGGATTGAGCCAGCTTGAAGCCGCCGAACAGATGCAGGTGTCTCGCCAAACTTTCGGCAATATCATTAAGCGAGCACGAGCCAAAGTCGCCAAATGCATCGTCAACGGCCATGCGTTGGTCATTCAAGGCGCATAACTCGTTTCCCTAACCAGAAATGATTTAGCGCAAAGACCACTGATTCCCAAGACTTAGCTTGATGGCTCAGTGATCTGATACAACGTTCGGCTATGCTCTTCGCACACATCCTTGCAATTGCATTCGCGCTCAATGTCTAACTGCGCGAGCCCTCCACAACTGCCTTTGATTGGCTTACGTGAAAAAATCACGCCTATTGCCATCAGAAAAACGATCCCAACAAAACCCAGTAGCGTGAGTAAGAAAGTCATTTACGAACACCTCGAATAACACCGAACCTGTTTGACTGTGGCATGTGAATCAACGTTTTGTTTTTGTGGCGTTTCTCGTCGCACGTACTATTGCTACACCCGCTATTTCGCGACTCTCGACCATAATCGAGGTCGGTCACTTCTTGCAGATGAATCAAATCTAAAGCCGCAATTTCTGCCTTTCCTGTCGATGCAAAAACTCGAATATCGTTGTTGAACAGGTGCGCTAGCATCTTCTTCCCTATGTGACGGACAACTACAGCCTTCACATCGTAAGATTTAACGACAGACATCCATTGTTTCTTCTTATTGCACGGGCTGTCTGACTCAACCAAAGGAATAAGCTGCTTTATTTGTTGTTGTTCATCGACAATAGCTATCTGCGGAGAACGAGCAAAGTGGTTGCCGACATGAAGGTCGCGACAAGGTACTGCGTATAACATGGTAACTTCCTGTTATTGATGATTAGGAGTTCAGCATACGCGTCATTATTGGCATATGCCAATAACTATCGCGTGAAAAATTAGATTTACTGTTTGTAGAGATCTTAACGATGAATAGGCAAAATCTAATAAAATATTGGATATCAATTGAATGCAGCGGTTAAACTCTGAACAATCATTAAGTATGGAAATCTGATACGCACACGAGGGAAATCACTATCTCATCAACAATTCTTTGGATGATTGGCACACTGATATCATTCAGTTTGATGGCCATCGGTGCGCGAGAGCTCAGCGGTAACATCAGTACTTATCAAGTCTTGCTTGTGCGAAGTGTCATTGGTTTGTGCGTCGTATCATTTCTGATCTTTGCGTCTAAGAAAAAGGAGTTGTTTTCGACAAACCGACTCCCCTTGCATAGCCTGCGTAATGTCTTTCACTTTGGTGGGCAATTTGGCTGGTTTGTTGGAATTGGGCTACTTCCTTTATCGGAAGTGTTTGCGCTCGAATTCACGGTCCCACTTTGGACGGCACTATTGGCAAGCCTCTTTCTGGGTGAAAGCCTCACACTAAAGAAAATGACGGCTATCGCATTAGGGTTGTTGGGCGTTGTTATCATTGTTCAACCCACACAAGAGGTCATAAGTGTTGGGGCGATTATCGTACTGTGCGCTGCATTTTGTTACGCGGTGGCGCACACCTCGACCAAATCATTAGCCAGTACCGAGGCTCCGCTTACTATTCTGTTCTACATGTGCTTAATTCAACTGCCCATAGGCTTAATTCTGTCTTGGCAGGTATGGAAAATGCCATCAGCGTTAGAATCGGTTTGGTTGTTGCTCGTTGCCCTTTCGGCACTATCTGCTCACTATTGTTTGACCAAAGCCATGAAGAACGCCGAAGTCACTTTGGTGATGATACTCGATTTCTTCCGCCTACCCGCTATCGCCGTTGTCGGCATTCTGCTGTATAACGAGCCATTAACGCCCGCGCTGATCATTGGTGGCGTGGTTATGCTGTTCGGGAACCTGTTAGTTGCCTATAAAAGCAATCGCCGCAATCAATAGCAAAAGACCTCACAATCGCAAAACCATAGTTTTATCTATCCGTAATCCGATTAACAAGAAGAACACAGTTATGTCGCGAAATGCACATTTTTAGTGCTGGGTTCCTTTATTATCTCCTACATCAACAGCGCACTTAACTCGCTAACTAATGTAGAGGTTACATCATGAAAAAATTAATCCTAGCCGCAACAATCGCATCACTATCCACTGGTGTAAACGCATCTATTGAAACATTAGATTGGCATGAATTTGCTTCGCCAGAAGCGCAGAAATTCGCACAAGAAACCATTGTGTTGGACTTTTATGCCTCTCCTAGCGCTGTTGGCTTCACTGAAGATTCTGATGTTGCTCGCTATATCGACCTTGCTCATGAGCGTGGCATAACAGGTGCATCAGTAACGATTGCTGCACCTCACACACCAAACATGTTGGCGTTTAAATCTGAACATGCGAAGTGGACAAAAGCATCAGCGTCTGCCAAGACACCAATTCGTTATGTTGAGAGCGTTGAAGACTTCCAACTGGCTCATGATAACGGTGAATACGCGATAATGTGGGCAAGCCAAACAACCATGCCTCTGGAAGGTGATGCTTCAAATGTTGCAGTCATGGCTGAACACGGCATCAAAACAATGCAACTCACCTACAACGAGACAGAGCTTACAGGTTCTGGTGTTATCTCCATGATAAACGGTGATAAATCAGGCCTAACCGAGTTTGGTAAAGAAGTAATTGATGAAATGGTGAAACACGGCATCACGGTTGATCTCTCTCATACGTCTCACTACACAACTGAAGATATTACCGACTACATGCAGAAACATCATAAAGGTGTACCGGTTATCTATTCGCATTCGCCAGTTGCATCAACTTACGGCTGTAAGCCTCACGAAACACTGAGTGAAACGAAGCAGCGTATGGCAGAGAAAAACCTACAAAAGGACCACCCCGATTACCGTTTATCTGCGTGCTACCGATTAATTTCTGATGAGCAAACGGAGACTGTTGCCGAAATGGGCGGTGTCGTTGCAGTTACTGCGACAGAATTCATGATGGACGGCGTTTGGCCTGAAGACATCTCGCCACAACAATTTGCAGAGATGATTGATGGTGCGGTAAAAGTAGCCGGTATTGACCACGTCGGCATCGCAACTGATGACATGATGACAACAGCGAAAGTGGTACCTTTTGCCGTTGCTAATGCTGACAAATACGCTGATAACGGCTATATGGTGGAAGCATTCAACAAAGGCGCGACAGGCTGTGCAGAGCTATCAAAACACATTGCAGGTGTTGTCGATGCTTTATGGGAAATGGGTTACTCAAATGAAGATCTTGCTAAACTATTCGGTGGTAACTTAATGCGTGTTTACGAACAAACATGGACACCAAAAGCTTAAATTATTTTGCCCACAGAAATGTGGGCTTTTTTGTCATCATTGGGCGAATAGATCCTTATCTCTCGCCTCTTTCCCAAGATACGCTTGGCGACTACTAGACACGACTATTAATAGAACAGAGAGCGATGCCTAACACCCTGTATATTTCACATTTTTGTTCTGTAACATCTTCGTAATGCTGGTTCAATAGAACGCTGCTATCGCCTACCTTGAACAGGATATACGTTGCTCCATCAACTTCGAACCAATTGAACGTCCCATGCTGATTGTACGTCGTCATTGTTCTGTTTATATTCAAGAGAGATACACCAGAAGAGCAAGACAAGCCGACGCACATAACCCGAAGAAAGAGAAAAAGAACCCCGCCCCTAATGCAGTCTTTTCATTTTCTGGCTTTGCCCTGCTTTGTTGCCAGCCAAGCTCGCGAACCTCATCCTTAGTGAGGTTTAAATCTAATTCTTCAATGTATCTATCGAGTTCATTATTGTGCACTGATCCAATCATCTTCTATCCCCTCTAGCCGTTTGATTCGTATTTTATGGCCACCCTGTGTTTAGTTAAATTAGATAATTTATAACAGGCGTTAAGGTAAATAGAACGCAATGAAGATCAGGTTAACGAACGCCTCCCACTTCCTCACCTAGTCGCTTTATGAGAGCTAGTGAACTTGTGTGGTTACTTCAGTGATAAAAGATCAACAACAGGAGCTTCAAGGTTAATTAAGCTCCTCACTTCTTCCTATCAATACTATTTTGATAATTCTTTACTTAAAAATTCAAAGACATATTGGATTCTCCGATTGGTTCTAAGTTCACGATGAGTCACAAGCCAAAGCTCCGTTGAGACCGCCCCCAATTCCGGCAGTACTTTCTCTACACCATCTGCAGATTGAACTAAGCTTTCTTGAAAAAAACCAATACCAACGCCTTGTTTGACTAACTCCCAATAGACCGTGTGATTGCTTGTCGTTACTGGAAAGCTCTCAGTGGTAAGGCTTAAACCGCGTCGATTTAACATCGAAATAATATCTTGATAGTCAGATGGGCCGATAAAAGCAGCATGATTAAAATCAGACAAAGCTTGCGGATTATCGATTGAATCAAGATAGGAGCTTGTCGCATAAAGGTAGAAATGGTCATTTCGGAGCTTCTTAGCGATTAAGTCTAACTGCTCAGGTCTGTAAGATCGGATAGCAATATCGGCCTCCCTGCGTTTCAAATCACTGCTCCCGTTAGATGCGACCAGTTCAATCGTAATTTTGGGTTCAATACACCTCAACTTCGATATGATCGCAGGCAACTCATAAACCGCCATACTCTCTGATGCACTGATGCAAACCGAACCTTCTAATAACTCTGACTTCCCAGAAGCTGTCAGGGATAAATGGGCGGCAGCATTCCCCATACTCTTGACACACTCAGCCAATTCGACACCACTTGGCGTTAACTCAAGCCCTTTACCTACACGCTCAAATAGAGCCACTTTAAGTTGCTTCTCCAATGCGTTGACTTGCCTACTCAACGTTGGCTGAGAGCTATTTAAAGCCTTCGCTGCCGCTGACAAAGAACCCAACTCAGCTGTTGCAAGAAAAGCTCTCGCATGATTCCAATCAAAATCTACTGCCTTCCAATCTATTCGCATATGAATACCTTTTATGTATTTTCGCCCCTATCAATCCATAATAGCATCGATAGAATGTAGTTAGATTGTGAATTTCAACTCATCAAGGTCCAACTCAGGCAACAGATGTATGGTTTAACAAAACTGAAAGGTGGTAGGTAATGAACAAGACTGAAAACTTCTGGAATAAGGCGTCAAAAGGTTATGACAAGTCTGAGGCTCGCTTTGAATACATACATAACATGACAAGAGAAGATGCCAAAAAGCACCTCAATGTTAGCAATGTGGTACTGGATTATGGATGTGGAACAGGCACAAAATCATCCGAGTTAGCGAGCCATGTTAAGGAAATTCATGCCATTGATATATCAGCAGAGATGGTCGAAGCGGCAAAAAATAAAGCCGCTAATAACAACATAGAAAATGTCCATTTTGCCCAAGCTACTATCTTTGGCAACGAATACGAAAATGAGTCATTTGATGTAATCTTCGCTTTCAACATGTTACACACCGTTGATAACCCCCATCATGTCGTTCAACGGATACACGAGCTACTAAAGCCTAATGGGCTATTGATTTCGACCACACCTTGTCTAGGGGGAAGAAAGTCTTTATTGGTTAGCATGCAGATTCATCTGGTTAGAATACTTTCGAAAATCGGAATCATCCCCATCACGATCAGGCAATACAAAAGCTCTGATTTAGACAATTTATTAATAGAAGGTGATTTCCAGATAACGGAAGCCAAAGAGATATACAAAGGGGCATCCAGCTACTTTGCTGTCGCAAGAAAATCAAATCGTCATTGATTAGAGCGAAGAAATACGGTGATTATTCAGAGTTAGAATCCCATCGGCTATAGAGTGAATACGCTGTGTCGGTATTATTGATTTACAAAAGAGCATCAAAACCGCTAAAGAAAACGATACAATGCTCTTGCTGCAAGACCGCGGCAAGCTATGCCCATTCAAAGAAAGCACATTCACAGAACCTTAAAGTAGCCACACATGTCTAAAGATCCCGGTTTCACCACAGAATACACCCTCGACAAGACGTTTTTTGCAGAGTGTTATGATCAAACTAGCCTTCCGACTCAATTTCCAAAAGCCTATTTAAAAGGAATACTGTTTCTTGTTTTTGGTGTGGTTCTATTAGAGTTTGAGCTATTACCGAACGGTTACGTTGGCTGGTTCTTTATCGTTTTGAGTGTGATTGAAGCATTCAGTGTGTACTGCAAAAGAACCTGGTGGCTATGGCGACAAAAAATCAGCTCAGGCGCTGGTAGCAAAGTGGTCTTTGCGGGGAACATTGATGGTGTGAGTTATAAAAACCGCAAAGCCACCAATACTATCGCTTGGAGTGACATCGACCAACTTGAACAGACCGATCTCGGCTTTATCCTTCATATTGGAAAACAGCGCCAATATGTCAGTAAATCTTGTTTAAGCGATGAAGCAATCGCGTTCATGATTGAACAGCACGAAGCTTCTAAAGCATCCAAAGCTAACTAGCATCTCTAAATGCCTGCCAATTTGGCAGGCATTTTTCTATCATCTTTAACAATGTGCATGTAATGACCGGACAACAACCATGAACACCGTATACCAAATCAGTGATTGTCACCTATCCGATGAATCCAGCTATGAAAACCTGCGAAAAGCACTGGAATACGTCAGCAAAGACACGAAGTGTGAGACCATTTTTCTGACTGGTGATATTTGTTGTAACCCCAAACCGGGAGACTACATTCGATTAGAGGCGTTCATTAGGCAACACATTCACGATAATTCTATTTACGCGATTGCGGGCAACCATGACGACTCTCGCTTAATGCGTAATGAGCTAAAAGGCTCGACGATTTTCGTCACCGATAAAGCCATTGTCTGTGAGCGACAGTTTTTGTTTCTGGATTCTAGCTACAAGCCACTCGATAGCCGTCACCCTTTGGGCTCTGGGCGTATTGATAACCGTGGCATGACGCGCCTAAAGCAACAGCTGAGAAAGACAAGCAGCCCAATCGTTGTTATCCATCACCCTGTCATTCCTGTCGGTGCTGAGTGGATGAAAGTCATCTGTTTGGAAAACGATGTCGATGTGATGAGCCTACTTCGAAAACATAGCGTGCGTGACGTTATTTGCGGTCACGGCCATGATGGAATAACCGTTACACAACAAGGGGTAACTCAATACATGGCACCTTCAACAGCCTACGGTTTTGACCACTCTATTAACGAATACAACCGAAGTGAGAAGATAGGATTAAGTCGAATTTCGTTTTCTGATCATTCAATCGATTATCAAGCTGTTTATCTTTAATCTCGATCTGAAGTCAAAAAACCACGATTAACTCGTGAGCCATTCATCTAGTACAAGTCTCTTGAAGCATCTGCACGTCTAAACCACGTGTTCAAAAGAATGAACTCCTGAATGTAAATGACTGATTTGATATTTACAGAGGATATAAATCACCATCAAACTCCACACATTAGAGTAAAAACTCATTTGGAGCACTCAAGCTAAAATGTTAGCGTAATGTTACAAACGCAAACATCAGGCGCGACATGCAACAAATAAAACTCTTAAACCGCGCCACTTTCGCTGGGCTTGCGGCAACATTAGTCGGTAATGGCATTGGCCGTTTTGCCTACATTGCCTTGATGCCAGTGCTCATACAGAGCGGATGGTTCTCAAGTGAAGATGCCTCAACGCTTGGCGCCGCAACGCTGATTGGCTATATCTTTGGGGCTCCTGCTTCCAGCTTTTTACAACGATATTATTCAACCGGCACACTCATACGCGCCTCTCTTTTATTGAGCAGCTTTAGTTATCTTGGTTGTGCCTTAAAGACTGCCCCCTTTGAATGGTTTTTAACATTGAGAACCATGGCGGGAATAACGGGAGCCATTCTTATGGTGCTCGCGCCACCCATGATTGCGAGCCTTCATCCTCAAGAAATGAAAGCAAGAATCAGTGGCGTCGTATTTTCAGGGATCGGGCTTGGTGCCATGATCTCAGGAACGATCATACCTCTACTTATCTATCAAAGTGTGGAAAGTGCATGGTTAGGTATGGGAGCCATTGCTTTTCTAGCGACCGTTTTGACATGGAATACATGGAGTCTTGAGGTTCAACAGAGTCATTGTACGATGAGCCCAGCTTCGTTTAGAGACTTATCCAAGCGCGTACGTATCAGTATTCGATTTGTGCTTTTAGCCTACACCTTTGGTGCCATTGGTTACTTGCCTCACACCCTCTTTTGGGTCGACTATATTGTTCGTGAGTTGGGAATGACTTTATCAAGTGGCGGGGTTTATTGGGCCGTATTTGGTATCGGTGCTGCGATTGGGCCAATAGTGACAGGCGTATTGGGCGATAGGTTCGGACTCAAAAAAGCGTTATTAACTGCGTTTTTCTGCAAAGCGATTGGCGTTGCACTTCCACTATTGAGCACAGGTACAGTTGCACTTTTTGTTTCGTCCTTGCTCGTCGGTATGTTCACTCCAGGTATCGTCACACTTGTATCAACTTACACTTTAGAACTCGTTGGAACACAGCTCCATACGAAATCTTGGGGAGCCATGACAATGGCTTTTGCTATTTCCCAAGGCGTGGTTGGCTTTGTTATGGCTCATTACGCACCACAGTTAAGCAGCTATAACATCCTATTTATGGTCAGTACGAGTGCACTCATCTTGTCGATAGTCTGCATTGCATTTACATCAACCAAACAGCAATCATTAAACACTGCTCAAACAAATTCTTAGCAAAGGAATCGCTCATGAAACTGTACTTAAATGATACCTCACCATTCTCACGAGCGGTGTTGGCCACTGCCTACCTGTGTGATGCACCACTTAAACTTGAATGGATCGACCCATGGCAGACACCCCTAGCATTAGTCACAATCAATCCATTTAGTACCATCCCAGTTCTTGAAACTCATGAGGGTATTGCGCTCACCGAGAGCTTAATGATCTGCGAGTTTCTATTGCAGGCTTACCCAACTAAGACACTCACAGTAACCAATACTAGTGATAGTAAACGCATGTCGTTGTTGGGGGTGAGTAAGACCCTCATGGAAGTAGCCTTTCGCTGCGCTGCATTGAGCCGCTTTGAAGCTGAACAAAATGTGCTGACAGTTAGAGGAAAGGAAGGTATTCAAAGAAGCGTTCAATCACTTATCGAACAACTAAATAACACTCATGATTTACTGCAGCCCGATTTCTCGACGTTGTACCTACACGTTGCATTAGATTACGTTCTGTTCAGGCACGCGAGTTTACTCTCAGTTAGAGAAGTAGATACCCTCTCCACCGTCTTACAAAGTTCCCCTTTCACAGACACACTAGCAAAGTTAAGCCTAGAAGCGCTTTCCAATAAACCAAGCTATAGCGAGCTACGCCAATAGAAGAGGCTTGCAGCGATTCAATTTATCAATCTGTGATTGAAACCAGCACAATCAAGAGGTTTGGCGTTACACTGAACGAGACATAGTAAGTAAAGAGGGTCTATGACGTTTTCTCCTGCCATTCTGCGTAAAATCTGGTACTCCCCTTCGATTAACCTAGGGCTTCGCGCCACCAGTGCCATTGTGTTGTTTCTTGGTTTAGGGGTGTTGTCGAATCACCTCAACATCTCAATGACTGCGCTAATGACTATGCCAGCGGCTTTAATTAGCGGTCTTGATACAGCAGGCCCAAGGCGGTGGACGCGTTTTGCGATTACCGCAACCACTTGGGGAATCACTTTGGCCGTCAGTTACGTCTTGTTGAACAGTGGGTTGCCTTTATGGTTAACCTACGGCGCAATGGGTGCCTTACTTGCCAGCACAGCGGTCAATGGTCCGTTCTGGGCACGGCTAGGCATGTCCAGCCTCTTAATTGCAGTCGTCACCCTATCACTCCATAATTCCAACTCAGCGCTAAGCTTGTACCCAATGCTGATACTTGGGCCTCTGACTTTTGCACTGTTTAGCTGGCTTTGGTTTGCCCTGTGGAAACACTATGCATTGCGCGTGTGTCTATCTGCGATTTACGAAACGTTGGCAGACTACATTCAATATCGCCAAGCCTTCTTATTAGGCGGCGAAAACGAAGCGCCAAAAAGACGCATCAAATACCAGCTCATCGAGTTGTTCCAACAGGCACTTCAATCCGAGTCCTTTCGCTCTAAACACGAAGGCGCTGACTCGCTCCGACAAGCCTTATTTCTCGCGCTCGATACATTTGAAGTGATACTCAGCAGCCATACAAGTAACCCTGATTTGTTGAGCCAGTTTCAATCAAGTAAGCAAAAGCGTGACTTGTTATTGGTTTGGAGCCAACATTGTCAGCAAAGGCTAAGACACAAAGCCAAACAGCTTTTGCACAACACGAATGAAGAGATGGAGCACTTAAGCTCATTAGAACAAGAAGCCGATGACTTGATTGAAGCGGTAAAGCTTGAAGACCAACCCCGCTTTCGTTATTGGGCATACGCAGTGAAGCACATTTCTCGTCGTATTGAGCTTAATGAACCTGCCTATGAACGCTCTTTTGAAGTGCAGCCGTTCGAATTGTCGTTTCGTCTGCCAAGCCGAGGCAACCCGATTTGGCGTCATGTTACCCGCGTCGGTTTGATGTTCGCGCTTGGCGTCGGGATCGCGGAGTACTTTGAGTTGATTCGCCCTGACTGGGTGTTGATTTCGATGTTAATGGTGATTCAGCCAAGCTTCTTGGCGACACGCAGTAAAACTTGGCAACGCTGTTTAGGCACGGCACTTGGTGTGCTGTTTGCGACTTTCTTGATTCATATTGGCGTGCCAACGACCGCGATGTATACGTTCATTGTCATCCTCTTGCCGATCGCGATGCTTAATATCATGCGCAATTACTCATTAGCAATTGGTTGTATTACCGCGCTATTGATTTTGATTTATCAGACGATGGCGCATCAAGGGCTCGATTTTGCCGCGCCACGCTTGATCGACAACATCGTGGGGGGCGCCATTGTCCTACTCGGTTATGGTTTGTTATGGCCGCAATGGCGAGGAAAAGAGATCCACAACCAAGCGTTAACGGCTCTGAACAGTTCAAAAAGCTTGTTTGTGTATTGCTATGAACAACTTCAAGTAGACACCGAACAACGCGACCACATGGCCTTAACCAAGCAACGTGCTGCCATGCTCACGGCAGAAAGCGACCTAGAACTCATCTATAACGAAATGCAACAAGAGCCAAGACACACTCGCGCCGATCCCCATTATTATGAAGATATGCTGAGTCACTATCGATTATTGAGCCATTATCTCTGTCTGCTTATTCCACTAATCAGAACAGGCACGCAATACCAAGGAACTCAACAAGTCGAACGCTTAATTCACGATGCGATGAACGCGCTGGTCAATACCATTCGAGATAATCGCGTCCATGAGCTGCCCGCGCTAACCAATAAAACCGATACCGACCAACCCACTTCCACAACAGGTCAACGCTCAGTAGAAGAAATCATTTGGTTGGCATTGATGACAATAAAACAAATGCACGATTTAGTTAGGCGTAATCTGGAAAGATAAACTCACTTCAGCAATTAGTATCTCCCGTTTTCCACGTTCAATAAGAGATTCACGAAGTGAGATGAACCGACTGCATTCCATTGGATTACTGAATTTGAACTAGCTTCTTATGGTTAAAATGCCGTATGGTACAAACCATAAAATTATTAAGACTTGTGGTCTTTGCCACAGAGACTCTCTATTTAAAGCGAAAAGACTGACTATGAATTTTGATATCAATGCACTGAAACACCACCAACTGGTCGAAGATGGTCAATTAGAAGGGTGTTACATTCACCAGCCTGTGCAGGGCAGTCAACCAGATGACAAAGCCGTTTTAGAAGAGCGCCAAGCGCTAGAAAGCCAAGGATATAAGGTGGTTCAGGTTAAAGCGAAAGGCGGAACAACAACGTTTGCCGAGGCTATGCAAGAGCTTGCGAAGAAGACAGGCCACCAGCCTAAATAGTAAGTGAGTGGATAGAGATAGTTATAACGTTCGCTAACGTTAGTCGTTTATCTATCCATATTCGCTGTTCTCAATAAACACCGTTCCGAATTTGCACAATAAAACTACGAAAACTTCAGTCTAAAATTACCCAACTTTTTTTTAATGGTTGTAGTATCTATTGATGCATAACAATTGTGGAACTAATTTAATGAGAGCACCATTTCAGGTATTGATATTCCCATACAAATTTGAGTTGGCAGACCCAATATTCTTGATTGGTCGTCGAGCTGATAATGGAGAGTGGCAGGCAATTTCTGGTGGCGGTGAAAACCGAGAGTCTTTTCTCGATGCTGCGATAAGAGAATTATATGAAGAAACCTCGTTATCAGGTATTGATTGGGTCCAACTAGACTCTATGTGTATGTTGCCTAGAGTGTTTTATTCTGGTCATGGAAAATGGAACACCCATCCTTATGTGATACCAGAATACTCATTCTCAGTGAAGGTTTCGGGTGAACCACAGTTATCTTCAGAGCACTCTATGTTTCGTTGGTGTAAAGCCTCTGAAGCAAGTGAGCTTCTAAAGTATGATTCAAATCGAATAGCGTTATGGGAGTTATCTGAACGACTTAAGTTCCATCCTATAAAGAGTTAAAATCGAATTGATGTAAATTCAATTTCTAATGCCTTGAATAAGAGAAATAAACTGCTTTTTGTTATCTTTCAAGCTCCCGAAATATTGCTTATCTAATTCTTCGATTAACGTCAAAGCCATTTCTGTCAAAGATTCTCCAGTCTGTGTAAGTTTAAGAGAAAATTACGTGAATCTTGAGTAGCACTACCTTTGACAATTCGTTTCTTTAACACCAAGCCTTTCATTGATTTGGATATTGCTACCTAATCTAAACCGGTAGTTAATGCTATTCCCACTTATATTGTTTTTTTCGATCTCTTTACACCATAGCACTGAAGTGTGTATTGCAAACTGAGTATGATTAAGAGCCTTAAGTATCCTTAGTGCCTCAGAGTGCCATTTGGTGTAAGCCGCTCAAAATTGTAGTCCTATGCTTTGCGACTAAAAGTCGGGTATAGCCTAAAATTTAACTCTATGTACAACATCGGTGAACTCACATTTATTCTGATTCATTCGAACAGCAATACCCTTACCAAAAATAATTTAAAAACATTCAAGGCGGACATATTTAATATTTACGTCACGTGAATTTAAATAACAAAAATATCAGTTTGATTATTTATAACCTCTAAGTACTTAATAGGGGTAACATACTTATAATATTTTGTTACAATCCTGTCGAAAATAATTACCATGAAAACCAATACGTTATAAAGCCACTCACTTTATTCGCCTCACAAATAACTTCTCGAATTACACATAAAGGTATTTTATGTTTGGAATGAAAAAAATAAAATTAGAAAATGCATCACTCAAACAAGAGTTAGCCGAACTAAAAAAGAAGCATGACGCTGATATTAATGCCCTCGAAAATCAACTCCAAAAGTCTCAAAAACTTGTTCAGTCGACACATGAAGAACGCCACAACAGTAATGCAATGATGTCTAATTGTTTGAAAGGTGGAGATATGCTCAAAACCATTCAAAAAGAGATGGTTGAAAGTGCCAAATCTATGGCTCATGAGAACCTAGAACTTCAGCAATTAGATGATATGTTTAAGCAGACTCATCAAGCATTAGTCCGTTTAGATAACCGAGCAATTAATATCGGTACTCAAGCATCTCAAAGCATTGAATCTGTAACTATATTAGATAACACTGCTGGTGCTATATCTAACCTTGTATCAACCATTCAAGAGATTTCTGACCAAACGAACTTACTGGCACTAAATGCTGCTATCGAGGCCGCGCGCGCGGGTGAAGCAGGACGCGGGTTTGCTGTCGTCGCCGATGAAGTAAGAACCCTTGCAGGTAAAGCCAGCGAAGCCAGTGAAAAAATTGATTCATTGGTGAAACAAGTTTTGACTCAAGTAAATGCGATTAAAACCTCTATCGATGAAAACCAAGTTTGTGCAGAAGAAGTTTCAGCATCTTCTGCACAAATTAGCTCAATTGTTAATGAAGTCGTCGTGAAGTCGGAAAATATGAAGCAAGTTATTCATATTGCTTCCACTCGCGCTTTCTTAGATTCGGTGAAGCTCGATCACGCCATTTGGAAAAATAACACCTATCGTTTACTACAAAGCGGTGCCTTTAGTGAAACGATCAACACTCACTCAGAGTGTCGTTTAGGTCAGTGGTATTATCGTGGTGATGGCAAAGCTTACAACCACCTGAGAAGTTATCAATTGCTTGAAGAACCTCATAAACAAGTACATGACAATGGTCGTAAAGCAATGAATCAAGCAGCATCTGAGGACATTGAAGGAACAATTAGATCAGTTAAAGCTATGGAAGACGCAAGTATACAAGTTGTCTTTCAAATCGATCGTTTAATGAATGAAATCATAGAAACTGAATCAAAGTAGCGTTTAGTTTCACTTATTCCATACATTCGACTTGGTTAGTGCAATACCACTAACCAACTTCTACCTAAGAGTTTATTCGAAACAGATTTATTGCCACTCTCCAAAACCCAAAAGGCCTCGCAAACGCGAGGCCTTAGTTTTTCTATCTAGCGATTATAACCATCCTATAGCGGTTTCAGTTGCCCTACTTTACTGACTTTCCTTGCTAGCCCTTGTTGCTAGCTTAGCTTACTGACCTAAGTTACTGAGTAAGCTGACTAAACTTCGGCAAGCTC
>PJEL010000979.1_pt1 | contig 30948 bp, 21 predicted proteins | sample 1853271 | NCBI WGS metagenome assembly PJEL01 (sample SAMN08108733, study PRJNA415343) | Invertebrate metagenome, whole genome shotgun sequencing project. | host: Globobulimina | place: Sweden: Gullmar Fjord | collected 2015-08 | reverse complement strand
ACATGTCGATAAGGCAAACTACGAAACGAAAATGTCATTGTTGAGACTACAAAAGGCTGTGCTTGGATCGATACATATTTATTGATAGAATAGTAAGGGTTTGAATCTATATGAGGTTGCTGTCGCGCTCTGTGGTTACGAATGTGCTTGGTGCCAGCCAGCCACCCTTGGCTATTGCCAACACTCGCAGATTCATGCCCAGAGGATCTGATGTGCAAAGGCCTCATGAAAAACTACACAGAGTACAATGTCAATCTTTGACGATCGATCAAGCTCTGAATTGCAATACCCGGCTGAGTGTGAGCGAGAAGGGAATCAATGCTCTCATCTCCTTGGGTTCCTGTGGAATAGTATTCTTGATGATAAGAAAACCTACAAAAGAGATGCTTTCAGTGCCTTTCATGGTATGCATGGGGATATTATGTACTGCTATTTCATACTTTGTTTATGCAATACAGATATACCAAAGGTATAGTAGATTGAAGAGATCAGAAGAGGAGTTGAAGAGTCACAACTCGACATGGATTGGTATGCAGCAGGAAAACGGAGGAAATGTCAATCTCCACTGCCGTGTAGAGGTACCAAGCCAAAAAAATGTATCGTATGCAATACACTGCGTGCATGGGTTTGGGTCTCATAGTTTTTCTTACAGTTTTGTCCAGAAAAGGCTGGCAGATGCTTTATCTTCCCTTGTTACATCGCATGATATGTGTGGCTTTGGTCTATCCCAGAGGCCTCGTGGGTATATTCCATACACTATGAAATTTCATGGTCTTGCAAGTGTTCATATCTTGGACAAGCTTCTGGAGGAGAATCTACAAATGCACAAGGATGGGCAAAAGGTGAAGAAGATCCTTATTGGGCATTCCCTGGGATGCTCGGCAGTTGCTGAGGCAATTATAGAAGGTCAAGATATTGCGGGCGCCATTATGATAGCTCCAGCGATTTTGTCGTATCCAAAATTGGCAAAGAAAGAGGACGATGTACCACATGGCAATGCCATGGTGGCTGCTGTTGATTCTCTCATAGAGAATGAAGATTCTGTGTTTGATTTGGACTGGGATCAAATTGGAACAGGTTTCAAAAAAGTGCTCTTAAGTATCAAGGCAATAGTATTGGCGATAGTTGCAGATATTGCCACAGGAATACTCTTTATGCTTTCTCCTATTTTGAAGATTCTGCTGGGTGTTGCTGTGTTTCCACGCAGATTTTGGGATTTGGGACTAGCCAGTGCAGTGAAAACAAAGAAATCAATTCGCGACTGGGATATCTATTTGGATAATTATCGGACACCAGTGCTAGTACGAGGATGGGAAGAGGGTCTCTTGAGATTTGTCATCGCCAGAATTTCTCGGAAAAAGGGGATCCTGCACGTGTTGAGGCAAATTTGGCACTCTAAAGACACCATGCCACAAGCACATCGTCTTGCAGACATAAACAACATTCCAATTTTGATCGTTCATGGGAAGCAAGATATGATTGTTCCGGTTGTGAATTCCAAACGATTGGCAGAGTATATCCCAAATACCAAATTGAAGGTTATGGAACATTGTGGCCATATGCCACATGAAGAATTTCCATCTGAATTTTTACAACTTGCTCAGGAGTTTATCAAACAATTGTAAGCACACGTATTACATAAAGTCGCTATCTTCATCATTTGAAGATGCTTCAGGTGTTGGTCCTGCAACAGACATCATTTCAATATCATGAATGCTCTTTTCATCTGTTGATTTCCTCCCCTGTGCCCTAGCTAATGAAGGCCTTCCTCCTCTTCCACCCCTTCGTCCTCGTCCTCTTCCCCTGCTTGTTCCAAGTGTTTGAACAATCGTCTTCACAGCATAGGACACTTGTGCGTCACTTCCTGCTTTCACGTCACTTTCGAATTGCTCTTTCGGGAAAGAAAAATCTATACGGGGCGTGTGAAGAAGCCTGTATGGGAAGCATGCAAACAGTGATGGGTCCATATGACCATTGTCTCTGACATACATGCTCTCAACAAGACCATTATTTGCATCTGTCAATTTACAAGGCCTGAGTGAGGCTGTATACTCAGGCATTGTTTCTCTGCCACACGAATCGTTTCGATAAAATATTGCAGCATCCAAAGACATTAGGCGAAGAGATATTGATGCTAGGGTCTCAGGGAGCCAAGATAGAGAGCTTGAGTCCGTGACAGTTTCAGATGTTTTGCTGCCAATCATATTTGCTCCAGGCGAGAGCATCACATCTGCAATTGTGCTTCCAGGCATCGCAGTGGCAACTTCGTTTCCAGTTGATATCCAAGCCCCTTTGACGAGTAATGGGTCTACTGAAAAGCCACTATGAATGTGGTTCTTCTCAATGTGTGCCTCAAGCTCACCCATCAGATGTTTCATTTCCTGCAAACTCATAGATTTCTCGAGTCTTTGCATGAAAGCATTTTTGTCAAAGGTCGACTTGACCTGTTGTTCTTCAAGTGCTGCACAAATTTTTGTGATGCTTTCTCTGATAATATTGATGGATGCATCAAGCTGATGTCCCCCAGGGATTGCAATATTCTCACTGGCAATCACGTTCGATGCAAATGGGACCAATTTGAGCGAAGACTCTGGAAGCGAATATTCCTTGCAGTTCTCCTCAATTTTCCACGGTTCTGTGGGCATGTCTTTAATGATATCATTTTGAATACCTAAAAGGGAAGTCTTTAATTCCTTTTCCCTTGGACCCCGCTCATTCAAGGATCCTAGCAAAAGATCAAAAGACTCCTTTGTGGCAATGAACTTCATCTCTCCTGTCACTGTTTCCACATATAGCCTGTTTTTTCCATCGTCAGAATCCACACCTGGGGCGACGAACCGCCAATATTTGTTATACTGCCTATCTGAACCAAGTGGTTCATATCGCACAGAATTCATTTGTAGATCTTTGAGTGCATTTTCTGCCCTATCCACTCCTCGTTTTCGTAAACCCTCGGAAGATATATCAAATGGTCCAGTCCAAGATACTTTTAATGCCTCTTCAGCTGCGAGTATCTCTTGCTCCAGCTCTTTCTCCATTTCACTGCTTTCCAGAAGTTTGATACGGCTTTGATCAAATGGACGATTTTCTTGCTTTGACAGCATGGATTCCAAATTGATCTGAGAGTTCAATGCATCCTGTCTTGCCTTGTTTGCTAAATCCACTCGCTTTCGCAATCTAATCAAATTTTGCTCAAGCTTGTCTTCATCAATTTTGCATTTCTTTATCCTTCTTTGTTCTTCAAGCCTTTGGTAGATTGTCAAGCGAGCAGTCATACTATCGAGGGAGAGCTGACACAGACAGGATAGAAGCGAGGCCCTTTCTGGAAGACTGAGGCTGTTATAGGAGCCTTCTTTGAGTTTCTCCAGCCAGATCTCACCTTCACTGGTTTTATGTACAGTTTCCTCTTCTTCCTCTTCCTCTTCGTCTTCCTCCTCCTCCTCCTCGTCTTCCTCCTCTACTTCTTCCCCGTGGACATCATCCGCACTCTCATCCTTGCAAGAATCTGCATCTCCTTTTGAAGCTTCACCCGCATCTGTTGGGCTCTTGTCGTCTTCAGAATCAGAAAGTTTCTCTCTAGCTTTTGAATTTCCAACGAGTTCATTATATCGTGTTCGTAATGAGTGCAGAGCATATGTTGCGGGTGATATCCTTTCAAATAAAACATCTCTGCCCATGGCACCTGCCACTGATGTTTCTGGCGTCCTACTGGTCCTGAGATCACGAAGACCCATCTTTTGGATCCGTTTCGCTATTTCTTCAACTCTGAGACCTTCATAGCCTGCATCCTTGAGCACCAGCCAGCATGCACCCTTCACCGAACTTTCAGCCAACCTAGCAGGAAGTTTCAGTTCAAGTTTGCCTGTCTCTGCACTTACAACCAAATCGTCACCTGGCTTTCCTGCTCCCCTGATTGCTTTTTTCTTCTTACTTATAGGTCGTTTCCTACCTAGACCTGCGGAGATACATATTTGTCTGCAGACCTCCACCCATGTAACAGAGTTCAAATGTGCCCTCCAGGTATCGACATCAAAGCCCCAAGCCCATGCCTCTTCAAGAAGACTGGCATTGGTGAAATATGAAATATTTTCTCCTGCCTCTGGCTTGGCAGCTGTTGTTGCAGAAGACATCGCACGACTTTCCTCTGCATCAACCTGAATCAATCTGAGTAACCCAATATGAATCCTTGTCAGCTCTTCATTTGCCTGACCATGGCAAATAAATTCAACCAGCGTATCCAAAGATGGTTTATCTATTGCCATCAAATCTGCAAAGTGGGATAAAAAGCTCCATGACGCTATCACGCTGCCAGCAAAAGATTGGCCCGATTCAATCCCACAGAGATCCATCAGTTTGACATGTTCTGGAGGAAATGGTGGTCTGACAAGGCCCTCCATCTGTCCTTCAACGAGTTCAACATCTGCAGAAATATTATGTTTTGCCTTGTAGGCAGCAACAATAGTATCCCACTCTATTTCAAGATCATCCTTTTGATTAAGGTATGTTGCTCTTGTCCTCAACGCTTCCTTCTCCTGCTTCATCAATGCCTTCATCATTTCCTTCTCCTTTTTCTTCTGCTCTCTTATCCTATTTCTTTCCTCTTTGAGCAACTCTTTTTCCTTCATTGACTGCAATCGCTTTTCTTCCCTCTCCTGCATCTGTCTCTGCTTCTCTTCAATCTTTCTGAGTCTCTCCTCTTCCTTCTTTTGCTCTCTCATTGCCCTTTCTAACTGCTTGCGCTTTTCATTTTCAAGCCTCTGAAGTTCTTTCACTCTTTGCCGCTCCATTTTTAGATTGCTCCTTTCCTTCTCACGTGACAATCTCTCTTGTTCCTTTCGAATGGAAGCCTCCAGCCTATCCAATTCCTGCATAGCTGTCAGCATTTTCCGTGATGCAGTCTTCACATCCACACTCGCTTCAAGTCGAGCTTGTTTGCTTGGTGGATCATCAAAGTACAATGCCAGAGGAGGCCCATCCTCACGGTATGGGCTTTCAAGCCTCCCTTTGGCAACCTGAATAATCTGCTGCATTTCATTATATGCGTTCTTGTCCTGTTCATCCAACATGGTGACATCAAATTCTCCATCATCAAAATCTACGCCATTACCACGATCATCCACATCTCCGTCTTGTATCATGGCCCTGATCTGATTATTCTTTTCCTTTTTTCTACGATGGTTGAACCAAGTACGTATTTGATATTCTGACAATCCAGTCTCCTCTACCATCGCTTGCCTCATTTCATCTGGAGGATAGGCACACTTCTGAAATCCATTTTCTAAAACAGCCAATTGTTCAGGGGTCTTCTTGACCGGCCCCTGTTGATTCAATGTATCCATGAAAATGAGCACCTTTCCCCAACCAACAACACGCCAATGCAAACTCGTGTGATCAACACGTGATGATAATACAACCACTAATCAACTAGTGCCTGGCCCAATCCAAAGATAAACAACGTCTTCTCTTACTCTACGATAGCGATCACAAGGTGACGTCACAGAGTCGTCTCCAGAGGATCCTATCTCTAATACACCCTAACAGAGTGAAAATATGAATGTAATGAATATATAATACTAGTGGTATGAAGGGTAACTCATATAAGAACGTTTGTCTGGAGAGTATCGTCGAGATGACGACAGACTTGAAACGTCAGTAGTACCAGTACTGGCTCAACCAAATTCACATGAATTTCATCCAAGGCATGTGGTATGGATCTATCGATGTCATACCAGTGCATCTAGACGTATGGAATGACGTACTATAGGTATGTGTCCCTCTCCTTCTCTTTGTTACACAATTGTGTGCCTTGCAAGAGGCAAATGTATTTTCAAAATCTATCAGGGTGTTTCTTTCTACTACCATGGGGTGAGTGTTTCTTTTTACCATTGTGGACGTTTCTTTTTGCTTGAATCTCAATCTGCTTCCTTCTTTTCAATTCTCTTTCTCTATCTGTATCATCTATGAAAGAGACAACACGGTCATCACCATGGGTAACAGTCTTAAAACCTGCTGGTCTAGACTCTTTCTTCATAGTCTGTACCTGTGTAGAAGGGTGCGCCACTTTTTTATGTGATTTCTTCTTCTCTTTGATATCCTTGTGCTTTTTGGCTGTGTTCTTAACACGTTTAGAAACAGTAGAGAGCTCCAAGGCCAGCATATCCATCATATCCACTGGGTCGATTGCGCAGAGAGTGGTCAACCGTGCCTTTGTATTCACAGTTGACAGACAAAACTCTTCAGCATCTTGTATGGGAGAACCATGCTCTTTTGCTACGGATAAAGCATCATAAAGTTTCCACATGGAAATATGACCATCACTTGATGCTGTTGCTAGAAAATCGGGGAAATCATGTCCATGCGCAGTAGCCTCTGGCACGGGGACAGTGTCCTCCAGGGGTGTCCCCTTTGCTGCGATAACAGTATAGGATTTGGGTACAGCACACGCCTTGATCCTTGATTCATGAGCTTTATCAAGCTGTACGACTATCGAGGGAGGGGCATCATCAGATGCATGCCACGCCCGTAACACTCCATCCTCTGTTCCCGTGATGATTGCCTCATCTGTGTTTCCAAAGAGAAATGTACTGACCTTCTTGCCATGTTCCAGCACAATATGGTCCCCTTTGGACACGGGGAATATCGTCACCCTTGTACCAGCCCGAAGTGCATACTTTGTTCCCGAAGGAGAGAATGAAATCTGATCCGCTTCGATATCAAGTTTCGATTGAAACGTCGTCCTCCCCTTGACAAGATCCCAGAGTCTCAGGGTCTTGTCCCTGGATGTTGTCAGTGCCAGTGCCCCACTCTCATGGATCGCGATCGACGATATTTCATGTCGATGCCCCCGTAATGTTTTCATACATTGCCATCCCTGTCCAGCAATCCAAATCGACAATGTCCCGTCCGTGCATCCTGCCAGCAGATGCGTTGGATGGAACGAGTTCTTTGGGGTGAAAAATGTCAGAGCAGTTATTGCTCCTTCCCCAGGGTTCACCAAGAAACCAAGATCTTTCGCATGTCTTAAATCATATAAATGAATTAAATCATCTGCTCCACCTGAAGCCAGGAAAGGACCAGCAGCAGCAAGAGACTTGACGACTCCTTTATGAGCAGCATGCGTGAATTGACTTTGCAACTCACAAGATTCTTTATTGCTACATGACGTAGGATGGTTATATCCAAATAAAAATCGTTCATAACATCCTGCTATTAAAGTCATTCTAACAACCTTATTGAATCAAACGACTACCAGGTACTTTAATGGGAGAGCATGTGGCATTGACTCTTGTATGCATTCGTATCTTGTCGTTATGGTCCCAGCGATCTATCTATCTGATGAAATACTGTATGTAAAATGTATAAAATATGCATTCCATCATCCATAGACTCATCAATGAAATGATCGAAACCGTACCTCTTTATTTTGAGTCTAGTATATGGTTTCAGCAGATTTCGATAAAAAAAGATACATGTATGAGTGGAAACCAAGTTCTGGCAAGGTGGCTGGAAACAGGCACATTCCTAAGACTGTTCTTGGTCTGGCGATTCTCTCGATATCCTAATCTATATAAAAATTAAGAAGTTCATATACATCACCTAGCAGATCAATATGAAGAACGACGCTGGAGAGATTGTCGACCTCTACATTCCAAGAAAATGGTACGTTTTTCTTTCACTGAAAGATTTCAGTCGTTACAGACGAATGGAGTCCATAAATACACATGTATATGTGTTTGATTTTGCTGAGATGGTGCCGTTGGACTGCGGTATCAACGAGTCATGGGGACAATGAGGGACCGCCGACGGCGGTCGGTGGGACTACACTGTGAGAGCCGTGCATCGTCTCAGCGGGATCATTCATTGGTGATGTATTTTATCGTATAGTAAATCTCGTGATAGAGATGCTCCCGTGAGGAATGAATACGGGGGCGCCAGACTTTTTAAGACGTTACTGACTCTTGTGTTTTATTGTTTGTCATGCAGCTCTTGGACCAATAAATTGATCACCGCAAAAGATCACCGTTCTATTCAGGTGAATGTGGGACACCTCGATGAGTCTGGTCTCTACACCGGTAGCTTCTCTGCCTTTGCTCTCACTGGACAAGTTCGTGCCAAGGGAGATGCTGACTCTGCCTTAGACATTCTCTGGAGCAAGAAGCGTGCTGAGATTGGTCAGTAAATTGCTCCTTCAGGAACACATATGTATTGATTGAATATATAGTTTACATGTAACATGTGCTAGTGATGATGGTTGAGGGTGTGGTTGTACAAGGAGCCAAGAGGATGGCACCTGAACATCCATGCGTTTTCATTCTATTGCCTTCTTCATCAAATATCTCGGTCGTACGGCAACTTTGGCTAGCCACGCTGCATCTCCAAATATGGTTTCGAAACCCTGTTTCTTATACAGGTCAATGGCAGCAGTATTGTCCTGATACACATGCAGGACACACTTGTCTTCATCCCATTCCTTGGTCACTCGTTCAGCTGCTTCTAATAATGCTCTTGCAGCTCCTTGTCTTCTAACAGCCGATGATACCGTCATGGAGGCGATATATACCACACCTTGGGTATCAGGCTCGAGAGATTGCAGCACCTCTTTCTCATCAATGTATGATATTTCCACAACACCCACTGGATTACTCTGACCAACAGGTTCTACTATAAGGCAGACAAATCTATGAGAAGGGTTGTATTTGATCTTCTTCTGCATTTCTGACAGTACTTCTGCTTTGAAAGATGTTTTCAAAAAACCATCTATAAAAGGCAAGGGGTGAGGGGTGTGGAACCCTTCTGCTTGAAGCTCTACAATTCGCTTGATTTCTTCCAAATCATCTCTCTGTATCTTTCGAATCCTCCACAACCCATCAGATGATATTACAGTGAAATCATCCGAAAGTTCCCGTGTTTGTGAGTCATTCTCCAACTGAGCTCTGAGGATTACGCGCTCTCTTTGTCTATATTCGATGCATTTAAGATTGACATTATATCTCTTAGTAATTGTACTATAATAATGATACCTTGGATCATGTATAGGACATCTCAATCCACCCTGAAGGAGAGAGTTTCCTGAAGCACTTGCCACAGTTGAAAGAGACTCTGGTCTGCTGTTTTTGATGCGTGATGATATCATTGCATCCATGTGATATGATTTGATATATATTTGCATAGTAATGTCGTGGTCTAATGAGTAGAATTAATGGATATGGCCATCATTATCCTTTGCTCTACATCATGAATGACTTTCTTACAGGTTTCACCATTTGGAATTTGGACATCACAGGGATGATGCCCATTGACGCGGATGCATGAGTATTCTCATCCTGTCCATCCCATCTCTTGGTAGATAGATAGAAAGCAGCAGTAGTACGAGTTTATGTCCCAACATACATTCGAATTAGAATTCTACTAGGTACATGACCTGAGAAGATTTTTTTTTGCAAGATCTCTTGGATAAGCAAGCTTACTTATTCACGGTTGACTCATGATGGCTAGCAAAACTATACATTCTCACAAAATGGCTTCAAATTCGTGTTTCAAGTTGCAGAGAGCCCACATTATCGATAGCAAGGGCGCTGCTATCCCTCGTGGTATTCGCATTGCTAATACGGATCGTCGTCGCCAATTTCCTGTCGCCAGGGCGAATGGGTCAGATGAAAATGGAATTCTCTCTTCTTTGTTCAAATCAAACCCATTCGATGCCATTAAAGAGGGCACGATCAATCTCCGAGTCGGTGGTGGTGGTGCTCAGTCCAAGCAAAGTAAAAACCAGTCTGGCTTCAAGGGGAAGGACCCAATGACGGTGTTTGTCGCCGGTTCTTCTGGAAGACTGGGAATTCGCGTCGTTTATGAACTTGCAGCTGCTGGATACAAAGTTCGTGCTGGTGTGCGTAGTCAGGACAAGGCAGATGCATTTGATGACGAACTTGATGACCTCTGTAGCAGGATTGGAGAGCTTGACAGAAGGGCCAGGTCTCAAATTAATCTGGTGTATTGTGACCTTCAAGATGAAGAAAGTATTCTTCCAGCCATCGGAAACGCCTCTCGTGTGGTCTGTGCGGTGGGTGCAGCTGAATCAGAATTTACAAACTTGGCTGCCCCAAAATTGATTGATTATCAGGCTACAGAAACCCTAATCTCTATTGCCTCATCTTGCAACATATCTCAATTTATTCTAGTGACATCATTGGGAACCGGTAAAATAGGGTTCCCTGCAGGAGTGCTGAATCTCTTTGGAGGCATCCTGATTTGGAAACGAAAGGCAGAAGAGGCTCTTGAACAGTCTGGCATGCCGTATCTGATTGTAAGACCTGGAGGCATGGAAAGGCCCAAAGACAATCACAAGGAAAAATTCAATGTCCGGCTTTCAACCAGGGATACTTTGTTCGGTGGTACTGTGAGTCGTTTACAGGTTGCCGAGTTGATTACTGCCGCAGTTATGGATCCAGAGGTGGCTATGAACAAATGTGTCGAGGTGGTTGCAGAGACTGAAGCTCCATTGACGGAATATGGCGATTTGCTTGATACTATGCCAGTTGAAATCAGCCAGGATGCCAGAGAACAGGCTCTTGTCACGTATGGCGCATTGATAGCACAGGAACGTGAGGTCAATGCCTCTATCGATTCCCTGACTGCGGAGCTTGCAGATACTAGGGATACTATTGCCGGCCTTCAGGTTGCTTTGAAAGATGCTCGTGATGAACTGAAGGAAACCATGAAAGAAAACGGGCAAATTCTGAAGGAAGCTGAGAGGATAGAATTTGAGGTGGCTACATTGAAGGCCGAGGTTGAGGAGAAAAAGTTGCTGGCACTTGCTGCCAAAACTGTTGCACAAGCCCAGCAAAGAGGTCTCGGGTCAGGGACCGTATTGTCACGAGAGGAGATTACATCCATCAGAGATTCCATCTTGTATCCTCCGGTGGAAGAAGAAGAAGAAGAAGAAGAAGAAGTTTCTTCAAAGCCAGCAAGCCAGCCATTCTTTGCCTTTGGCAACAAGCCTGCCCCAATGGAAAGTGAGATGGTCGAGGAAGAGAAATCAGTAGAAAATAGTACAGCCACAAGTAAACCTGTCAAACAGGATTCTGGATTGCTTGGAAGTTTGATTGGCTTCCTAGAGGGAGATGGCAGACGAGTAGATTCTGATCCTGTTCAAGATTCTGAGACCCCTGCAGCAGACGTTCCGGAAGAAGAACCAGTAGCAGAACAAAAGGTAGACGAGAAAAAAGAGAATGATATCTTTGCATCGTTCAAAAACATGTTTGGAGGCCAGGAAGCTGTGTTTATTGATGATCTTGAGCAACAAGCCGAGGTCACCAAGGAGCCCAAACAAAACGTCGCTGTAGAAGAAGATGCAAAAGAACAAGTCGTTGTTGTTGAGGAAGAAATCGTAGCAATGAATGAAGAAGCGTCTGCTGTAGTTGTTGAGGAAGAAACCATTGCTGCTACAGAAGAAAAAGCAAAGAGCCTCTTCCCGGATATTGGATCGTTGATCAAACCAATCAGCTTCCCAGAATCCACTGAAGCAAAACCAGCAGCTACTACTTCTGATGTGGTGACTGCGATTCAAAACAATGCTGGATCAAATGCTGCAGAGGCAAGAGAATGGATCAATGCTTGGCGCAACAGAACATCAGAAAATGTGCCAGATAATGTTGCACAAGCAAGGGACTGGATTGCTGCTTGGAAACAGCGTACTTGAATTCATTTTACAGTACAAATATACTACTGTAGTATATACATACATACATACATAGAGAGAGGGAGAGAGTATTCATCATCCATATACTCGTACTTTGATTATTTAAGAATCTCATACTGCCTGCCTGCCGTTGGTTGCCTTCTAGCTGCTTCATGCCTGGCGAGTTCGCGAGGAATGGGCGCTTTGCATCTTTCAAGGAACTTGTTGAATTCATAAAAGAGCTCTGAATCTCCATATGTCAAGAATGTGACCGAATCACCCAGTTTGCCAGCTCTACCTGTACGACCAATCCTATGCGTGTATGCTTCTACAGTATGAGGCATGTCATAGTTGATGACAAGCATCACATCAGGAACATCAATTCCTCTTCCTGCCACATCAGTCGCTACTAAAACATCATACTTGTTCGTCCTAAACCCATGGATGTTCTCTTCACGCTGATCCTGAGATTTACCACCATGAAGCATGGCCACAGAATACCCAAGTTCCTCCAACTGGCGAGTCACAGTTTCACACTTTTTGTGCGTATTCGCAAATACAATGGTCTTTACGTATCCAGCCAGCTCTAGCTCTTGCTTCAACAAGTATGGTTTTTCATTCTCTTTCACCATGATGACCCTTTGAGAAACATTATCGGTGGCTCTTCCAGCACTTCCAACATGTATCATCACTGGCCTCCTCAGATACTTTTTCGACAACCTTTCAACGGCAGGAGGCATCGTAGCACTAAACATGTACGTTGTTCTATACACCCTGTCTGCCTCCAACACGTCATCCTCATTCTCTGGTTTCAGGTTTGATGACGGCATGGCATCCAGTATTCCCATAACTTCCGGTTCAAATCCCATATCAATCATCCTATCGGCTTCATCAAGCACAACATAGTTACATTGATTCAACACAGCGTACTGCCGTTTGATACAATCCAGCAAACGCCCTGGCGTTGCAACCACTATTTCACACCCTTTCCTCAATGCAAACCCCTGATCTTCAATACTTTTTCCACCAACAACTCCAACCACTCTATACCCTGTATATTTTGCTAGTTTCTTTGTTTCAGCTTCAATCTGCTGGGCTAATTCTCTTGTTGGAGCAAGGACAATGGCATATGGACCCTCTGCTTCAATGTCAGGATTTCCCTGCATGACGGGTTGTTTCCTAATGTAATGAAGCATGGGAATCACGAATGCTGCAGTCTTACCACTTCCCGTTTCTGCAATCCCAACAACATCCCGTTGCTCCAGTCCAATAGGTATCGCAGCCATTTGAATAGGTGATGGTTTCTTGTACCCTGCATCCTGGATTGCCTTGAACACATCATCTTCCAGGCGGCTCCGTACTTCCTTCCAATTCCGAATAGGAAGTAAAGAATCTGCCATACTTGCAACTCCTTTGAAGGAAATATTAAAATCCTCTCTGAATATTCTCCAGTCTCTCTCTGTCATATCAGACCTCTCCTTCTCACTCCAATGCTTGGAAACAACCATATCACGCCCATCACGCGCATCCACCCGCCTCATAAGAACATCCTTTTGCTTCAAAAGATATTGATCACGGGCATCGCCATCCCGTATCGACTGTTTCACAGCATGCGCTGCAGTCTTCTTCTGTTCCTGCCGGTCCATACCAGCCCTCATCCCACGACCAAACAACAGCGCCGCGTCAGTATTCAAACGTGCACCTCTATCATAATAATCTCCAGACGTATCTTCAGAATCCTCCCATTGAAACAAAAATCCCCCCTTTGTCCTCCGTGGCTTTTTCGCCAGAGCTGCAGAGTCCCTTGCATGTCCAGAACCACCCGGGTAGTTTTGTTTCCTTCGCTCCATATCCTTTGCACCCACACGAGACGCCGATTCTCCAACATTCTGTCTCGCTGTCGTCCGTATCTGCGACGACACCATCCGTGTCCCACGGACCTCTTCCATTGCCAGCTTTTGTCGCTCTTCTTTTGACATAAACTTTGGACGTGCTTTCGCCTTCTCCTCTTCCTTTCGTTTCTGTAATAATTCCTCAAGAGATAGAGGATCCTGACGATGTCCAACCCCCATTACGAGTAGAGCAGTCGTATGAAAGATACCACGAGCTTGTTCAAATATTTGAAAGAAACACTCCCCTCCCCCCAATGTCATGTATTCATATACCACATTCTATTTTATTGTATTGTATTGTATCTATGAGATCGTACGAGTATATTTCATTTCATGAGTCTGTTGCCCTTCATATGCAGGTTTTTTTTTGTTCAGTACTGAACTTACTAGTAACAAAGTCAGCCTATATAGGCACAGCTGTGCATATCCTCAGCTCATGCATGAGGATCCACTCCACTTCACGTGGATCCACGTACGTACGTAGACCAATTGGCTTTGCACGCTTCCATATCATGGCATCATGCCATATGGATGGATGGATGGATGGAATTTGAGAAATCTCAAAATATACAGGTAGTGTAGTATACGTACGTACGTAACAAGACATGGTCTTTTCATCATATCTACTTGTAAAAAACATAGAATAGTCTATATACCAAACGAATACAACATCGTTGTAGCGGGTGGTATATCAAATCAACAGGATCACATTCGTACCATTTATCATACGAGTGAGGAATTTGGCATTGTCTTTGGTAGGCAATCATATCATGGATACACACGAGTATGGAGTCTATCATGATGAAAAAAAATCGTCTGGTATGTGTGTTTCTATGACGATTGCATTGATCGACAATTCAAAATGTCATCATCGCATCCTCAACCCTGCCTGACCTTGTGTCTCTTTTCTGTATAGGAAAAACAGTGTATAATAACATGGCGTGTTCTACGAGTGGAATAGTATCTCCTCCAAACCTGTATGGAGACTCGTGCGCGAGGACCTCGACACCTGGGGGACTGGTGAGGACGAGCTCATGTGAGGATATGGGGAAACGAGGGTATTCCTTGGAGGAGAGATGTTCTACACTCGAGGCATACTCTGGGATTCATCAGACAGAGATTGGAATGTTGAGGGAGTCTGTTCAAGGGATGTCGCAATGGAGGGCATCGGTGGATGCTGCCTCTGGTCAGACGTTGGACATGTTCAAGTCCTTGGATGAGGATATTGGTGCTCTCAAGAAGGAGATTGAAGGGCGACAGAATGTTTCTGTAGGATATGAAGAGAAGGTGGACTCATACGCGGTTGAACTGGCAAACTTGAAAGCTCTGGAGAGTTTGCAAGGACAGCTGAATCGCGTGGATTCTCGGCTTGCGCATGCTGAGAAAATCTTGGTGGATACAACTGTATTTGAGGATGACATCACCGACATACAAAGAAAAGTAACAAACGTTGAAGTATTGTCTGGGTCTGCTGTGGAAGATGTATTCAGGATGCAAACAGATGTACAGCATCTTGCTGATTCCATGGACTCGTTGCATGAGCGTGTTGATGACGTGGATTGCAAGATTGAAACGATTCGGCTCGCCCTGGATGTCGTGGAGCAGTCTCTAGATGATTTTAACGAGTCTGAGATTGTTGAATCTCTTCGTTCCAGGATGGATGATCTTGATGTTGGGATTGAGAATGTAGCACGTGATTCAGAGATGAGGATGAAGGAACTCTCTGCACGTGTTGATGCATTGAAGGTGGACATAGATGCTTCCAAGAAGACTGATGGCGCATTGGACATTGCTCAAGCAACGAGCCTGGAACTCGCTGACCTCAAACGTGATTTGAAATCATCTGGTGCATCCACCCCTTCCTCTGTCTCTGTGCGATCTTCTGATGCAAGGGTCAAGGCTGCCGTTCATACGCTGAGTGATGGATACAGATCCCTTCATAAAGCGATGGGTTTGATGTACGAAGAACACTCGCAATTGTCTCTTCGGGTATCTCGTGCTGGACTTGATGCGCACGAGTGCCCTCGAGAGATGACTCGTATGGAAAAGATTCGGGCTGATGATGCACAGTACACAATCCACTCGTTTCCAATTGTTGATGATTGGGACGATGATGATTGGTATTCTACAGAGACGGTTTCTGGTGATGATGATAGTGATGACGTGAGGGTCTTGCTTGCTGCGCAGTTGAAAGATTCACAGAGGGCAGACAAGCGTATTGAGTCTCTGGAGAATGAAGTACTCCAACTGCGACAGATTCTCAAGAGCTTTGTGTCTTCTTCTTCTTCAAGCACTCGTACTCTTTCTCCGTCGACTGGTCGTTGTCGAGTACGGATGGACATGGCATGGTCACCAGAAAAGGGTGGATACAAGATCACCTTGTTGAATTGATGAAAAAGAGAATGTTGTTGTCATGCCATGACTACTAGTAGTTAGTATGCATTATTTACAATAGTATACTTTTGTAACATTATCAATTATACAATAGTATGCTATGATGAATCAGTCACGTTGTCTGATTGTTGACATGACGGACATGCTGCATGTGTGGGAAGGACCATGTCGTCTGCGACGTCCTTTGCCTAGAACACGTGTGCTATCTAGGGGTCAAAGAGAGTCTAGTAGTGGAACAGGTGGGAGTAGCACGAGCTCAGAGAGATCAAGAAGAGTACCTCCTCCACCACCACCACCTCCTCCTCCTCCTCCTCCACCTTTGTATACTACTGTGCTTCGAGATGGAGGATTGCCCACACTTGATAGAAGACAAAAGATGATTGCAAGTGGATTGCTTGTAGCAGGTGTCGTAGTGGGTATCTTTTCTGGTATTGGTGGAGGCATGCCTTCTTCAGAATATGAGAGAGAATTGTCATATGTTGCGAGTCAGGTTGGAGTTCGTGGCATGCCATCGCCTGTATCTGCGGTAGTTGATAGATTATCTGGAAGAATTGTAGGACTACGTGTGATGGGTAAGACTGGTCAGGAATATCTGGCAACTGTAGATCCCAACAAGCCATCTGTCTTGGTGCTGAGAGTTGTTGGTACGACACAGGCAAGTAGTAGACCTGGTGCCATCTATCGATTGCCCACTCGGTACGAACGGATTAATATTGGTAATAGAAGACAGATTGAAACCATATTTCGAGTACCAAACTGGGAATCTATGATGCTTTAAATAACTGGGTAAAATTCAAATTGATCACGTTAGAGAGATACCATTTTCAACACAATCCACAGTATTGTACCAACGATGAATAGTATCCAGAAAATGATAGATCTCATGGAAAATTCTGGTATAGTAACTGGGCTTGAAGTATACCATGACCGCCCAGTAGTCTGTTGTGAACGAGTACGTGGGACATTGGAGCGTACTAGGACTCCTCCTTTCCTTACTATTCCTACGGAATCTTCAATCGGCCTCCAGCGTGATATTCCCCCATATACATCAGGAAGAATGGACTTTTCTATCTTGGATGCTACAGAAGGCGAATTATACGAGGCACGGACTGACACAAATTCAATCTTTTCTCTAGTTCCTGCAGCAACAAATGTACTAGCACAGCGCCAGATGGCCCAGAAGAGAAAAGGAGCATTCAGAAAATATAACTTATGTAAGCACTCTGGATAATGTCCCTGAAAAATAGCAAACATGGATTCTAAAAATTCTACGCTGATGTTCTTTCTATTGACAGAATCGAGGTCGAAAATCCATGTAACTTGTTTCTTTGGATTCTTGTGTCCATCTGCACACAAGAGAGCTCCATCCATGGCATATACTAATAGCCGTGGTAGCTTTCTTGAGAATGTTTGTGCATCATATCGCTTTGCCAGGAATATCAAGACAGGGTGACCATCCCCATCATTTCCCTGTAGAAACACAATCTTTGCATCCAGTATATCTTGTATTGACTCCTCCATGATTCCCACAGGATCTCCATCCCCCACAAAATCTGCTCGCCATGCTGCATGCTCTAGTAGCTTATCTAGTACTGCCGTATCCTTGGAAGAACCATGTGCACCCACCCACCGTGTCAACAGTGCCTCATCAACAGTCTCACCAGATCTTTCTAAATCTTGTACAATATGACAATACTCTCGAGTCTGCAGCATGTCACCTAATATGTGAATTTGATTACCATCGTCATCACTCTGCGACACAAACCCATTTCCTTCTGTACGTATTGTTGGACTCATAGGAACAGAAAACGGACCAAAGCTAACAGACACCTGTGGGGTCCTTTGAAAGCTGGACCCGTTCGGATATCCACTAGACACAACCTCATTTTCATCATCTGAAGAATAGGAGCTTTCCTCCAAGGGGTACGAACTGACAGATCCTCCAGTCATAGGACTCTCACTTCGCAAAGGCTCCAAACTTCCAGTACCCCTGGTCCTCCAAGGAGTTCCCTGTGACATTGTCATCGTCTTGATCACTGCCTTTTATAGGCATACGTAATAAAATAAAATTAAATCATATATTGTAAAGCTACACACGTGGTATGATAGCCCCTGGAATATCGAATGATGTATTTTCAAGTCTTTACCGTGAGATCTCACCCATCCCTCTAGAGGGTAAGATTGATGATGGAGATTGCTCTCCAGGCTTTGCCAAGCAAGGGGGTCCTTTCTGCAAGGGTCCTATGATACAATCCTGATGCTTGGAAGGATATACATGTTCTTTGTAACACTACTACATGGTCATCTTTAGGACGTATCGTGATCATACGAGTCACCATCCAGTATAATGATGTGTTGGCATGCATGTTGCAACACACCTCTTGATCAAAAAAAGAAATATGGAAAAAAGGCATCGTCGACGGTGTTGCTATCCTTGCCATAACGTATTCGGATCATGATCGCACGCCTGAATAGTAATAAATTTCAAAATCATACTATTAATCATACAAGGATGGAACGTGCGGTGTCTAAGATTGGCAGGGAAGCCACCTTTGGGACTCCTGAACAAGAGGTGGAACGAATCCTGGCTCATAAAACAAACTACTATGTGTGCCTGAAAGTCACCGTGTCTTCTGATGAATCTGAAATAAAATATAATTACCTTCGATTGAGTCGAATGGTGCATCCAGACAAATGTCACAACCCCGGGGCGGGAGAAGCCTCTGCAACCTTGAACCAGGCAAAAGATACGTTGATGAACCCTTTGAAAAAGAGATTGTATGATGCGTATATCGATGATCTTGCCAAGGGTCAAGGTAAGAATAAAGATGAGATGACATATGCGGAATGGGAAGCGAGCAATGCGGCTCGTCCTGTGCACATTCCAGCCTGGTTGGAGAAGATTTTGGGGATCAAGGTTGTGGGCCAAGTTGTGGCTTTGATATTGCTCATCATATTGATTCCCCTGTTGCTTATTGCTTTGGTCATTGGACTTGTGTTGTGGTTATTATGTCTTCCTTTGAACATTTTGGTGCCAAAATGCTGTCCAGAACAATATGAGCAGGCCAAGAGAGAATACGAACAAGCTCATGGTAGAGATGAGGAGCGTGGAGAGGGCTCATATGAGCCTCCTCAGCCTCAGCAAGTATAAGTACTGAGGTGACTTTCATGCAATATACAATATACATTTACAAGATATGGTAAACGAATTCGGCTACATGTAGTAAATAAATAAACGTCCCTCCTGCTATGAGCGAGTCCATTTTCTAGGCCTCAATCTGGAATACATACCCCTGAATGGACCCCTCCTTCGTGCGCTAGGCGAACTTCCATCGTGATCACTGTCAGATCCTGCTGTATCCGAGTCCTCTGTGGAGCAAGAGGGATGATGCGCCATAGATGTACCAGGCAAATGGATGGATGACCCAGAATTGTCAGAGTCTGATTCTTCTATGATCAATGCATGCGCACTGTGGGTTCTGTGTAAATCAGCAAAGCTGTTGCTTTGTGAGTCTGGTGCATTGATGAGTTGATCCCTGTACGTTCGTAGATTCTGCATATGATCCATCATTGCTCGGACAATATCTTCCTGGGGCCTGCTGCCATCATCATCAGAGCCATTGTCAGAGCTACTGGAACTACTATCTTCATGCACGATCCTATCCTGAGGATCAGGAGGTGGGGGAGGTTGTCTCCATACTGCAGGATTGTTATTCATTTCATGTTGAACAGCCAGTGGCATATCAAAACGTCCAGTAAACTCCTCAGGCATTTGGCCTGCTATTGCAGCTAGACCAGGTATTGCAGCATGCCTTGGAGCTTGTAGAACAGTCCCATCATCATCTGTCTCCTCCCGGGGCATTCGGGCAAATGGAGATGTGAATTTATACTTGACCTGAAGAGGAACTTGTGCTTGACACATGGGACATGTTGCTCTACGTGATTGTCCAAAGCATGAATGCAACCATTCTAAAATGCACTTTGTATGATATGCATGTCCACAAACAAGTCCCATGGCTTTATTTCCATCATGCATCATCCCTTCTATTGAGTCCTCAATGACCAGGACATCATCAGAGACGGCAATATCCCCCCAACAGATGGCACAACTTCCACCCATTCTATCCACCTCTTCCTCAGTCACTGGATGCCAATGCAATGGACGAACTTCTGTTGCCACTTTTTTAATTCTTTCCACCATCCGAAGGATTGGTCCAGCCCAGAACACAACACTTGCAAACATGGAGAACAAGAAGCCTGCACCATATCCCCAGCACACTGCCGGAAAGGACATGATGATTGTCTGCTGAAACACTCGACACATTGTCGCTAAGATTCGTATGTACTGCTGTACATATTCTGGTGGATCTCTGAATATGATGAAGCTTGTAAACACTGCCATCAGTGAGAACCACCTTTCACATGATAACCTCATAATCGCAAGAGCCATCTCTACTAATGGTACCAACCTTTTATGTTCCTCAGAAGTCATCCGATCGTATTCAATAGCATGCTTACGTGCCACTGAGTGAAAATTGGACGCATCTTTTGGAGGTCTCCCCATGAAGAAATGCATCAAAGAATTCCCCTTGGCATGAACTCTCTTATTCCTCATTGCACTTTCCATGTACAGCTTTTGCATGCCCACAAAAGATGTACTTGTGTCTACGTCAGTCCCATAGAAATATTCACCAAATGCAACATGCTTGAATTCCTCTACATATGTACTGTTTTGTGCTACATCATCTTCTCTTTCAAGCATATTCAAAATCCACAAGGGGCTACTTGTTGACATTGTAAGGTTGAGCAAACACACAGGAGCATGTGCTGCATCCTCTTCTGTACCTTGCTCTGTCAAGAGAGTCAATGCCTTGTGCTGAAGCATCCACGACACCATCTCTTTCTGCACGTCTGTCTTGCAATCTGTCACATTTGACACAGCACATGTGTATGTGCTTGTATTCTGACTGATGCGAATCATAGAGTCATCAAAATGCTTTCCAAGTGAATCCTTGGTCCAGCTTGCATCCGTTGTTCCCGACAACACATCTTTATACTCGGCGAATGAGAGACTCTTTGGTGAAAACATAGCCCTATCCTCCAGATACAAGGGCATATACAACGCATTACATGCAGCAGCACATGTAATTCCTGCAACGAGAACCAATGCCCTTGTATTCTTCCGAAGCCTCTCCCAAAACGATATTTGACTTCTATCAACTATCCAACGACATCTCATCACATCCGGAACCATGCTACCAGCCATACCAACCACTTGAGAAGGAGCGTGCGCCAGGACCCTCATCCTTCCAGCCATGATTTGCACACTTGGCAATATCACCAACAACTCAACGGCAAAATGAGGAAGTTCAAATAATATAGAAGAACATTCTGCGCCAAAATTACTCTCCCATTTGTTCAACCAAAAAGGAATCAATCTCCAAATTATAGACACAAAGCATTCCCTTGGGATGGCCTCTTCCCCTGGAAGCAACCCTCCAAATCCAAGCTCAATGCACAACCGCTGCACCCCAAGCGCACCAGATAACATAAAATTCCACAATGAAATAGCCTTGCGCCATCCTGCCATGTTCCATCGAAAGCTTAATGTACAATAGACAAAACTCTCACCAACTCCCTCTGTCCCAGGAATTCGAACACCACTGGAAGGTCCACTACAGAAATGATACACAGATGTCCATCCCACAAACGTAGGATCCATCAATAAAAAGTGAATAAACGACAGTACGGACACCACAGACCACAGGAAAATCCTCTTTTCCCACACATCCATGGCTGACCAGCCTCGCATTGTAAAGCAAGCCATTTGAACTCCAGAACTCAGCATAACCCAGCTCCAGGGGTTCATATCAAGTATTTCTACACTATATACAGCCATAGATAGCACCAGAATCGCAGCAAACCACATTCTCACCCTACGGGTCATGGACTCTTGCAACCATGTCGACATTTCGAGAAGCACCTGTTTGACTTTGATCGTTTGCCTTGTACTCAAAAGGCTTGTATTCATCATATCTATCTATGGTACTACAGACTCTTGTTCTACTCTGTTAATTCATCCTTGGTTTGATTTTGATTTCTTCTCTATTCTCCAGAATGACAGCCTCACGGACAGCTGTTGTGTGGTTTTATTTCTACTAGTATATGTATATGATAACCATATATTTTATATTACAATAGTACAGTATAATTCGAGCACCTGTATTCGACTGATGAGAACATACCAGTCACCACCCTATTGGCCAATATGTCAATAATATTTGTAAAAGTATTCCAATCCTTGAGAGAAAGAAGAACCATCCATGAATACTGATACATCATGACTGAGTCTTTCGACTCAATCGAGAACTTCGAGCAGAGTCTTTCAGATCGTACTGATCATCTCTCATTCGGTGGACATTCTGTTCCCTCTGATAGACTGTCTTATTCAACAAGGGCAACCCTGCAATCACCATACCAACCATGACACCTATGACTACTTTTGAAGAAGGCATGTTTTCTTTGTATGTGATTGGGTGATCCTACGAATCCACTGCTGTGTATTGATACCTCTTGTTCTTGTCTGCCTCCTGCAAAAGGTCCTCTGTGTAGGACCTTATCAGATAGAATTGATACACGTCTCTCTCCTCCTGCACATGTATATGATTGATGTATAAAAAGAACAAATACATACATACAGTATCATGGCTTTGTTTGATGGAATCCTGTCTTATGTATGATGATGGGTGATTGTCTCTTGAAGCAAAAAAGAAATGTGGAAAATCCATGGACTGGGTACCCAGAAAATATCTACACACGACACGGTTTCTCTCTCTGATATGGTACCATAAAAATGCTATAGAATTTTCATCTACGTACTCGACTCGATATTTCATTGAAACAGATTCAAGAATCATGCAGTCACTGCAGCGACACGTCGAACTTCGACATGTCAACCATAGTCCTATCAGGGCGATGGGATCTTCCCGTCGATCTCATGGTATACTTGTTAGCAGTAGTTCTATGGATAGAAATGTATCAGGAGAATCGTCAAAAAAGCCTGGAGATCGCCTGGGATCGTTGGTGACGTCGACAGAAAACCCACTGGATCTCGTGTCCTTTGTGCCTCGTTTGACCGTCGGAGCGCTCTTCTCTACCGTTGAAGAAGGCGTACGGTTGGCACAGAGTGATATTGAACGAATTTCTATGATCCTGTCGGATGAATCTATGCAGAGTGATGAAAAACAGACGCAGTTGTTGCTTGAGATTGAGGATAGGCTGGCTGGATTTGTGGAGAAAGGGATTGAAAAGGAGAATGAAGTTATTGATACATTGCAACGGACGGTCCCAGAGGAGATACAGGGATCTCTTCCAGACCAAGTGAAAGAATGGTTGTTTGAAAAGCGTGGAGTGAAGGCGCAAGGATCTGGGAACGGTATGCCGTTGGCAACATGGACATTGTCAGAGGATGATGTGGTTGTGATGAATGGGAGTGGTAGGATTGAGATTGATGAATACAAAGAAGTCGATGTTGAAGAGGAGGAGTATGTCCCGAGTCCAGAGGTGACTGCAAGAGGGCAGGCTGCTGCAGAGCTGGTGGATATTCAGGGTTCAGTCATGGTATTGAAGGAGAATGTTGCGGCATTCAAGTCAAATACTGATGAATCCAAGAATGGCATGCTCAAGTTGAATGTTCGGGAGGCATGTCAGAGTTTGTCTCAAAAGATTGAACAACGTAGTATGTCGACCAAAAACTCTGGGAATCCTGATATTGATGCCGCATTGGTTGAGGCAAAAGAGTTGTTACAAGAAGTGAATACTCTACTACTGTGATGGGTTTACAAAATCTTTCCAGATGGATCCATAGATACCGATGGGAGTTCTTGTTCTGGTAGCCTCCAATCGTCTAGTTCACCCCCCAAGATGATCTGGCGGATTCCTACATGCTCTCTGCTAAATGTTTTCAATGCGTTTATTAAAATGTCAAAGGCAAGTTCATCAGAGGTGCCCATATCTACCCAGAATCTTGCCCAACTACCCCTATATTCTATCTCTCCCATATCATGCATTGTTGCTTGTAGTGATGCCATGTCTTGTTGATCATCATATTCAAATCCACGTGTCCCGTCGGAGTAGAGGACTTGAAGGTTGGACGAGTCATAGGCTCCCAATCTTCCTAGCATGAACCACGAGTTGACGACCTCTTGCAACATTTCTCCTACACCCCCAGCAGGAGGTCCATACAGTTCAATCCATATCCATGCCTCAAATGGGTCCAAATCCTTGAATTCAATCTTTGGTGGCATTTCTTCCCCATTGCCTCCCCCTCCACTCTCCATCATCAATCTGGACTGAAACGCATCCATTTCTTGCTTCATTCTTGCTTCAAGCTTTTCAGGATCTCCCTGGCTCTCTAGAATAAGTTCTGCAAGCTCTTCATCATCCTTTGCTAATTCCTTGAGGTTTCTGCAACAGAGAACATGGTCGGTGGATGTCTTTCTACCTGGTGCTTATAGACAAATACATGATGATCAACGTACATAAACCATTCCGGTAAATCTCCATTGTATGAATGGACCCTCCAAGAGACTGTTGGCAGTCTCTTTTTCCGACAGGTTGAGATTGCATGGTATGTCTCACATGGCATGCGCGTTATAATACGACGGATCATGTTTCACTGTTGTATTGTTTTAAGAATAAAATGCAATATTAAATATTTGGTCGTAGTGTTCTACGAAATGTGGCTCTAAACCCTGTTTGACATCGTCACCCAACTCTTCCCAGTCTCTCTTGTTGCCTTCTGGGAAAATAATGAGCTTGATCTCGGATCTTTTGGCAGCCAAAGCCTTTTCTTTCACCCCACCGATTGGAAGAACTTTCCCTGTCAATGTAATCTCGCCTGTCATGGCAATATCTGGTCTCACTGGTCGATCCAGTGCCAGACTAAGAAGCGCAGTGACCAAGGCACATCCTGCAGATGGACCGTCCTTTGGTGTTGCACCAGCAGGAACGTGAACATGAAGAGCGTGGTCAGAGAAGAATGTGCTTGATGGATCCTTTTCTTCGAGCATTCTTCGTGCATATGTGTGTGCAATGGTGGTCGATTCCTTCATTACATCTCCCAACTGGCCAGTTGCTCGAAGGCTACCCTTGCCCTCTCCCTTTTCAACACTGGCAGCCTCAATGTACAGGGTTGCACCTCCTGATGCCGTCCATGCCAGACCAGTCACGACTCCAAGAGGAGTTTCATTCTGGTATATTTTATCCGATGGGTAAGGAGGATGCCCTACATACTCGTTCAGGTCATCCTTGGTAACTACCAACAGGGGCGCCTCATATTGGGAAGACTGCTCATCCAGGTTCTTGAGTGGATTGTTTGACTCTGGCACGAGTGATGATTCCTGTTGAGGTTTTTCCTCTTCAACCTTGTCTTGAATATCTATCATATTTTTGTCGACAAGCTTGAATGCTGCTTTTCTGTATACCTTCTCAATGAGCTTTTTCAGACTACGGACACCTGCCTCCCGTGCATAATCATCTACAAGAGTCTTCAAGGCATCATCTTCAAGTTTCACTGCTCCCTTTGGAATTCCAGCATCTAAACTTGACTGAGGCTCCAGATATGTGCGTGCAATGGAGATTTTCTCATCACCAGTGTATCCAGAGACTTGAATGACTTCCATGCGATCCAACAATGGGCCGGGAATTGTATCTAATTGATTTGCAGTACAGACAAACAAAACCTTGGATAAATCTATAGGAACATCCAAATAATGGTCCATGAAAGATGAATTTTGCTCTGGGTCAAGCAATTCAAGGAGTGCGGATGCAGGGTCTCCCTGATATCCTCGTCCCAACTTGTCAATCTCATCAATGAGCACAAATGGGTTTGATGTAGATGTTGCCTTGAGGCACTGGACCATTTTCCCTGGCATTGCACCAACATATGTCCTGCGATGTCCTTTGATTTCTGCGACATCACTCAAGCCCCCAACAGAGAAACGGTAATATGCACGATCAAGAGCACGTGCAATTGATTTGCCAATAGACGTTTTACCAACTCCTGGAGGACCAACAAAGCATAAAATCTTTCCTTGCGTAGACCCACGTAATTTTCCAACTGCTATGAATTCAAGGATGCGATCTTTGACATCAGATAGACCATAATGATCCTCGTCAAGTACCTGTTTTGCTGCATTGACATCCAAACGTTCTTCACTAAAGGTACCCCATGGGAGTACTGTGAGCCAGTCCAGATAATTTCTCGTCACACTAAATTCGGATGATGCTGGTTCAAGAGCCTCCAACTTTGTGATCTCTTCCTCAATAACCTTCATTGCTGTCTGGGGAATAAGGTCTTTCAGTGGATCAATACGTTCCCGGAACTTTTGAACCAGTGCTGTTTTCTCGTCCTTTTCAATGCCGAGTTCCTTCTTAATGCTTTTCAACTGTTCCATCAGAAAGTATCTCCGTTGATCCTTGGAAATCTTCTCTTCTACCCTTTTACCAATGTCCTGCTGCAGTTTAAGAATATTTGCTTCCTTTCGAAGAAGTATCAGCGATTGCTCAGTTCTCTCTGGAACAGATAGTTCCTCCAAAATCAATTGCAAGGCGTGTGCATCTCCACTTGTGAGGCTTGCCGCAAGGTCTGCAAGACGAGATGGATCATGGAAATCAGCTCCAAATTGAATAAAATTCCTCATTTGCTCGTTATATAAAGGATGCATGTGTAACAACTCTTTCAGTGTTGAAATGAGTTCCATCGTTGTTGCTTTCAGCATGTCATCATTACGATCATATGGCTTATCTTTCAAGTGGGCTACAGACAGTCGAAGAGGGTCAAAACTACTTACTCCTGTCTTCTTTAACCTTCTATGTCCTAAAAGTAGCAGTTGAGCACCTTCTTCGTGTGGTACAACAGTATGTACCTGTGCAAAGGTACCTACATCGTAGAGCGTGTCTATGAGTTTTGAACCATCCTGCTCTGAGAAGTCTCCATTCATATTCTCCTCCTCCTCTTCCATTGATGATTTACTCAAAAATGCTCCTACATACGCCTGTGCACCTTGCTTCCTGACATCAATGAGTTCTTTGATCACGCGGTTATCTCTCACCATCACAGGCATGATCACCCCAGGGAATAATGGCCTTTTTGAGATAGGAATCGACAGGACCTCTCTGTATCGCTGCTCAGGAGAAGACGGTACCAGGTCAGTCTTATCATTTATCTTCTCTTGCCCACCATCAATATGATCCACAGTATCATCCGCCTTTTGTTTTGCATCATCCTTATCATCCTTGCTCTCTCCAGAACCAGTAATAAACCTCCACATTTTGGAACCCATACCATTGTCATCACGTTCAGACGAAAACATCCTCCTACCATCATATACAAGAGTATCGCTTCGCATGGCACAGAGTGCAGGGCCATTGCTCAGTCCACGAATAATACCGTGTCCATCTACAAGAGAGCGTCCACAACCAGAAGAGTGTGGTAGTTTCTCTCCGCAAGATCTCAGCACCAGAGACACAAGAGACTTGCTCATCATCTTTTCAAGAGTATAAATGCAGTTATCATACACATGTATTGATCCCACCCTGGATCATATCGTGTGCTTCTAATCAGTGTTGGACTTCCGGTGGTGGAGACAATCGAAACCCCCAACTCCGCTTAAGATCTGATTCAATGGTCAGTTCATAGAATAGGAAACGTTTTAAAAATGATAAAAGTTTCGGAATATCCTACGCATTGAGGAGATCGGTGAATCCATTACACGGGGGATGGTGAGGAGAATATGCTCCCGGGTGATGAAAAACGTAAAATGTTATTTAGAATTAAAAATGGTCATTAACGGTTCAATTCAATGTATTTAAGTACCATCTAGAGTGACAATGAAGCAATATACGTGCTGTAGTCTCATACGACGAAAGATCCGTCTACAATCGGACAAAGAAGGCCCTCACTTGTGACATGGGTGACATGAACTGTCAACAGGCACAAATTTGCCTTTAAAGGTTGTTCAAACCCAGCATGGGTGCACCACCGTTGTTGATAAAATACGTGCATAAAATATCTATATCAAGATAATAAATAAATATATAATAGCAATGTCTGATAGCAGTCGCCACGAGAAGGCACAAAAACTCGTTCGGACTTGGTTGACTCACTGTCAACATCTCTCTGGAGACGCGCTTTCTCTCCCCCATGGCTCTGGAGTATGTGCTGAGTACGCTCTCGAGAAACTTTTAGAGCTATATGACGGTAATATCACAGATGTAGACGTTCGTCAAAATGCCGGAGTGCTCATGGACTTGTGCAAGTCAAAACTCTCAGGGGGCCTTGGATACCAGGCAACGTCCATGGAGGGGCTTCGTGAAGTCCTGGAACTCGGGTTGAAGACATTTCAAAAGGCTGATAGACTTGATAGATCGGGTAACGCTGATTACTCTGTGATTCGAAGGATGTACTTTAATGCTTGGGAGTTTTTGGGAGTTGTTGCTCATGGAATGGCGCAGAGGCAACGAAAAGCAGAATGGTCGGCTCCAGAGTGGTGTGATATGAATGACATAAAAGGTAAAATGAGATACTCTATGTGGAGGGCGACTGAAATTTGGAAGGCTGAGAGGGAGAATAGAGAGCCTGTGGCACCTCCTGCTTTGGATGATGGGCAAGGGTTTGAGGAATGGTTGATGGCTGAAGAGATGGCATCTCAAGCTGACAAGAGGCATTGCAGAGATTTTTTTGAAGGGCAGAAGGTGCTGTATTCTGAAAGTGGAATGTCTCATTCAAAGGCTCCTGGAACAGTGGTAAGGGTTCAGTGGACACAAGATAAAATGGTTGAATGTGATGTACGGTATGATGGGGATGGTAGTATTGTGAGAAAAGTTCGGAATGAATATCTGTCTCCGTTGATACATGTTAAGGACGAGGTTTGTATAACAGGTGGGTCTGTTAAAGCTAAAGTTGAAGATGTAAATGACTCTGTCTGGCCTCCGAGATACCTTGTTCTGACATCCAGTCAGTCCTTGGAGGAAGTCGAAGACGATGACGTGTATTTTGAAATAGAAAAAGATCAATCCACGACTGTTTCTGCCCAGAGCAGTGATGACGAGAAGCGTGATACCATTGAGAATTGGGAATCATCATCATCCGAGTCTTTTTCTTCTCATGACAGTCACATAGAAACGCAAGAACGTGAGTTTCCAGAGCCTCCCCAGACACAGCCTGCAGTGGTGCTGCAGAGCCCGGTAAATTCTGAGCCAATACCATCTCCTGTGGTGCCTCAAGATACGAATGTTTCAAAAAGATACAAGGATGACATAGAAACCCTATGCAAGGGTGAAAAGCTGTGCAAATCTGCACTCAGTGCAATTAGTTTCGGGGATGCTGCCACTGCTGTGAAATATCTACAAATGGCTTTGGAAGCATTACAAATAGAAAATAATAATAAATAATCATGTTTTATGTACTGAAAATTTGCTCGCTGTTTCTGGATGTACTAACTTCTTAACACCCAAGACTATCCAATTTAATACTATTGGCAAATCATACAGCACAAGTGTATTCAGTCTGCCAGGATAATGGTGACTAACGGCTTTCACAACAGCACGCAGAATCCAGAAAGTTTTGGTTGCGTTCATAGTATTTGTACCTTCTGCATATATTCGTACATCAATTCTATCAATACCTCCAGGAGGAGGACTTACAATTCCTGTCAATGGGGAATTGAGAGCAGCAAGTTCCATCATTGTAAGAACAATGTTGGCAAACTCTAGCTGCATTGTCTTATTTCGACAGATAGCTACAGCTTTTCCTATATCTACATGCAGGATTGGTCTTTCATGTTTACCTTGAGTATATTCCCAACGTATCAAGCTGGAATATTCACGTGCATGGATTTCTTGTATGGATGCAAATCTATGTGTCTGAAACCACTGTTGAGAATCTGCAACACCCTCTGCTGCATCCTGCACAACCATCCGCCTTGCTTTCTCTCGCATAGTACTATTGTCATCTTTAATTCGAAGAATACCATAATGCACGGCGTATCGCGCGAGCTCGACGTCATCGAATCTACTCAAGAGCTGGTTGGTAGATCCAAGTAGATTCTGGGCCAATATCCGAATCTCTTTGACGATTTCTGGATATTTCATTGCTACCTCACGTCCAGTTGGATAGTGGATCGATGTATTACCGTCTCCAAAAGATACATGCCGATCGTCATCCTGCCCAACCCTGCCAGAACGATACTTTCGAAGATGCCACCAACCAGTCCATGGAAACCTCTGCTGTGTTCTCCTTCTCTCAACTGCATCCTTCACCCGTTGTCGCATGGATTTCGTTCTTTCTTTTCTCAACAGGTTCTGAGAAGCAGCAGCATCACGTGGCAAATCCTCGGTGCCACCTGCATCCTGTTCCACAACCAACCCAGTGGCATTGTCGTCACTCCCTCGTTCAGCATGTTCCAAGGGATTCTTGAACAAAACACCAGATGTCCCATATATGATGGCTATAGAACATCCAGATGCACCAAGAATCGCACCGATCCTACGGATACGGTGAGAATTCATTCTCTACGAGTTGACAAGAGTTCGTCGTCGCAAGCGACAGGATCCGCCCATCTCATCCATTCTGGTATTCCTAGAAAATTGTACACTATGAAACTATTTACATTAAGGATTGTATCTTGCAGTGTGATAGAGTCATATTATCACAAGTATGGGATGATGCTGATTGCCATAGTTGTATCCAACTCATAGTTGGAGAATAGTTGGAGATATCTTCAGTATATTGATTTGAGAATGCAGATGGTCATCATTCAGATTCAGATACTGCATGTGGTACAACTTGGAGAAGTATCTTCTATCTGACCACAGATACGTCAATCCCTGAGTTTGACAGAAAATTTGATGGTTCACTCCTGACACGTAGCTTGCGTGATAGCCTTGGCACAGTAGAAATCTCCACAAAACTCTGTATCTTGG
>PJEL010000978.1_pt1 | contig 30981 bp, 6 predicted proteins | sample 1853271 | NCBI WGS metagenome assembly PJEL01 (sample SAMN08108733, study PRJNA415343) | Invertebrate metagenome, whole genome shotgun sequencing project. | host: Globobulimina | place: Sweden: Gullmar Fjord | collected 2015-08 | reverse complement strand
ATCGATCCGTCAGTCATTTCGATCACCAGACCGTCAGTCGGAAGACCTGCGTCCCCGGCTGTGTTGGCATCAACAGAGACGTCTCCGGTAGTTGATGTGACGCGTGCACTTGCAGAGAAGAATACGCTGTCAGCTGCGTTGAGGTCTATGTCTCCGCTTCCGTTAACGTCACCGCCTTCTGATTCAACATCGGCATTGATAAAGAGGCTGTCATCTGAGGTGCCGCCCGCGGTCAGTGTAATGGTTCCGTCCATATTCGTGTATACGCCGGTGTAGCCATTCTCATCAAAAGCCTCAATGATAAGGTCACCGTCTTCGGTGTTAATGTTTATGTCACCGTCAAGAGGCCCTGATGAATTGAGCATTACCGCGCTGTCTATTATGAGGTCTGTGCCTGCTGCCTCTTCATCTATCCTTATGTCACCGGAAACAGAGTTCAGAAGCTCCACCTCTACAATCTGTGTCTCAAGTGCGGAATCAGCAGGAAGTACGCCTGGGCCTGGATCAATATCTACAAGCTCTGAGCCTATGCCGCTATACGCGGTTATCGCTGTTACAGCGTCATCCTCGTTTGCGTCAATATCAGTATGGGTATCACCGCCGTCTATAACGCCGCCGCTCGTGCTCTTGATATCAACAGCAGATGCGCCTGTATTCATTGTAAGCAGTCCGCCGAGAGTGATGTTCTCATCAGCGTCAAGGTCGATGATTCCAGCGCCTGCGTCTATCAATGCACCGTCAGCCATGAAGAGCTCACCGTCGTCACCGTCAGCATCGCCGTCAGCATCTGCAGTCACCTGAACAAAACCTGTACCTGTAGTGGTCGGCCCTGCTGTTACATCTGCTGTTTCATCCATGAACTTCACATCATTATTCGCATGGATCGTTATGTCCTTGTCACCACCAGTTGTTATCTCTGCATAAGATATAACAGAACCGGCTGTGCCGTTTGCATCAATGAATATGTCACCGTCTACAGCTACTACACCGAGGCCCAATGTCACTGTCTCTTCCTCGATCGTTATATCACTGCCTTCTGTAGAAAGAGTAATGTGTCCGTCTGTGGCATCGTTGTCAAGCTGGATAACTGTAACATCATCTGTCTCATCGATATCTATAACGCCTGCCGGACCAAATGAAGAGCTGGCTACGTTGTCAACATCGAGTGAGCCTGCTGATGTCTCAATAGCTGCGTCATCGCCTGAACCTGCTGCGTCGCCAACGCCGGTAGCTGCATCGATGATCACCCTGCCTGAATTTGCTACTATGTCTACATCCTCGTCACCGCCGTCGATCACAGCTTCTTCTGAAGTGATCGTAACCGCTGTATTGGATGTGTTAGTTGTGTATACACCGCCAAGCGTAATGCTTCCGCCTGAAGATCCTGCGGTACTCATTGAGACCATTCCTGAGCCTGCGTCAATCACTGCTCCGTCAGCCATTATTATGTCATCGCCGCTGTCGCCTGAACCGGCTACAGTATTGGCTGTGATCGTGACATTCCTTTCACCCGGTGCTGTTATGAATCCATAGCGGCCTGCTGCTACGCCGTCACGTCCGAATGTAATACTGTCACCTGCGGTTATCGTCACATAGCCTTCCTCTGTGGTTATGCCGTCATTTACCGCAACATCAGAATTCCCACCGCCCGCAAGAAGCCTTACGCTGCCGCCGTCTGCTCCGCCGTTGCCAGCGCCGTCAACAGCCACTATTACCGGCTCAGTGTCGTCACTGTTGTCAATGACCGTGATAGTACCGTCAGCAGTTGCAACCCTGATGAATCCGTTGTTGTCGGTCTGTTCAGGAGACATCTGCACTATACGGTAGATGTTCACAGCGTCTGTCTCTGCAATGTCGATATTGTCAGATACTGTATTCTCCATCTCAAGTCCGGTTACTGTCGTCTCGATGGCATCATCAGCTGCAGCTGGATTACCTGTTGCTGAACCGGCACGTCCTACACCTGTAACCGTCTGAGTGAGGAGACGCCCGTTCAATGCATCAACATCTACAAAAGTATCACCGCCGTCAACTATGCCTGCGCTTGTGCTTGTGATCTCTACAGCACCCTCGCCTGTATCATTCGTACTGTTCGTGGTAAGAAGTCCGCCGAGCGTGACATCCTCGTCAGCGCTTATGATTATCTGTCCTGAATCAGCATCAGCAAGTGATCCGGTGCTCATCGTTACTGCACCGCCTGCACCATCCTCATCACTGTCAGAATCGGCAATGATGGTTATTGAACCTGTTCCCAGGGCCTCAACAGTGAAGCTGTTGGGGCCGACATTATCACCAATTGTTACCGTATCGCCTGCTGTGAGAAGTATGTCTCCTCCCCCGTCGCCAGGTGCTACAGTATATGTGGTCTCCACATCTGCATTTATTGAAAGGTCATCACCAAGACCTGTACCGAGGGCTGAGAGAGTGATATCTCCGCCGTCGTTGTTAGTAACATCAGCATTCACATTCAGCGGACTTGCAGCTGTTATTGTGATGTTGTCATTGCCTGAATCATCATCAATAGTATCCTCTATGGTTACGCCGTCAGGCCTCTCTTCTCCTGCTCCGGCCCCGCCGAATCCAGTTGAGTCAAGGATCTCAAGCTCGCCAGTGTTATTAATGTGTATGTCACCGCTGTTTGTTGTAGCGGCTACCTCGCTTATCGCTGTCTCAAGGCCGTTGGCGTCAGTGGCTATCCCTGTCTCTGCGGATATAACTACCGTTGCGCTGTTATCCATATTGGCTTCGATATCAACATCAGTATCTCCACCATCCATGACATAGCCTGTTACAGCCTCTATATAGATGTCTACTTCACCGCCCACACCACGGTCTGTGGTAAGTCCGCCAATCGTTATGTTTCTATCAGCGTTCATGGTTATCATGTCGTTACCTGCATCAATGACCGCACCGTCCGCCATGAAGATGTCACCGTCTGTGTCTTCAGCATTTACATCAACATATCCTGATGTGGTTGTTACATCACCATCAGCACCGAAGTTAACATCATTGGTATCTGATGTAAGAGTGACTGTACCGTTAACAGCGGTTACCGCAGCGTTGACATTGAGGTCATCGTCGCTACTTGCACCTGCATCATGTGCAGTAAGGTCTATTGTGCTGTCGCTGCCCTCTGTATATACCTCACCGTCTATGGTCAGCGTTCCATCCTCAGTCTGGATGTCGATGCTGCCTGCAGAGGTGGTCAGGTTTGTTGCCCCGAGTACGATAAGATCGTTGTCAGGTCCGTTAGTCTCATAAATATTGATCTCTCCGCTTGTGGAGTTAGATGCAAGGACTGTAGTGACATCAGTATCTATGTCACCACCATCACCAATACCTGTCGCAGCATTCATAATGAGGTCATCGCCAATAACATTTGCATCTGCACTTCCAAGGTTGTCGATTATCTCACCACCGCCATCACTCAGACCACCGTCAGGCCCGTCATTGTCAGCTGTTATAGTAATGTCGCCTAATGCATCTCCTCCGGTCAGGCTACTCGGGACCGGGAAATTGCCTGCAGCTAATGTTGCGCCGCCTGTTGCCGCAACAAGTGCGCTGGTACCTATATCGGTATTAATAGCTAAAGCAACTGCAGCATTATCGTGTAATGGATTTAAAGAATTTATGGTTACTAATATAGTGTTACCACCACCAGCACTCGCAATTGGTGGACCCGGTATCACTGGCAAAGGAGCGAGATCAACAATGATCAAGCTAATATTGTTGCCTGACTCGCCATAAGTCTGGGAGGTCAGAATAAGGTCAGTATTGTATGTCAGGCCTGCCGCTCCGGCAGAAACCACTGAACTGAGGGATACATCTTCCGATGCGGTCAAAATGATGTCACCGCTGCCTGTCCTCGTCTCTGTGCCGTCCAGCATATCAATATCGCCGTCAGCGTGTCCGTTCTGAGGCGTTCCGCCATTGTAGTCAACACCCGCATATATGCTGATGTCTCCTGAACCTGTAGCTGTTATGTCATCATTCTGGTCAAAATCATGGCCAGCGTAGAGGGTGATATCACCGTTGCCGCCTGATGCGGTGATAGTATCATTCACCGTGAAGTCATCAGCTAATGCAGAACCGGATGCCGCAAGCAGTATATCGCCGCCCACAGCATTCAGTACAGGTGCTCCTGCAGTAACTGTGAATGGGCTTGAAGCTATTACAGTTATGTTATCGTCAACTGATCCGCCAGGGCCTGTTATGGAGATACCGTCAGGGCCTATTTGTGTACCGTTGCCAAATGCAATGCCTGCTCCTGAAGTATCAGCTGTTGCCAGGGCGCCGTCATTTTCAACATTGATGTCGCCTGTAAGAGTAGTAGCTGCTATCTCATCAACATCAGTGTCAAGCCTGTTCTCCGGTCTGTCAAAGTCGTCTGTTCCGATGCCAGCTCCTGCCTGCATCATGAGAAGCTCAGCTTCGATATCATTACCCTGATCACCGAGCGGAAGGTCTGTAGTATTGAACTCTACTATCCTGCCGCCTGCTGCTGTGGCGCCAAGGAAGACGTCATCATCAGAGTGTATAAAGTCTACCTCCATGTCACCTGTTACAGCATTGATATAGACATCATGGGAACCTGTATCATCGCCATTGCCTGTGTCAGACTCTACATCAACAGCAACTGTAGCTGTACCGGTCTCAAATGTACCGCCGTTTGTTGTAAGTATAATGTCACCATCGTTGGTGTCAACAGAGAGGAGCTCTATACCGTTGCTATCCTCATCAAGCTCTGTGAGGATTATGTCACCGAGCGTCTCTGAATCAGCAGTAAGCGTCCTTACGCTCATCTCTATATCGCCTTCAGCTGTCAAGGAATCACCTATCTCACCATCTGCTATCATTGTGAGTTCATCACCCCTGATATCATTAGCACCATCCTGTGCCCTTACGAGTACAGGAGCGTTTGGTGAACCATTGTGCTCATAAATACTGCCATTGGTCGCTGTCAGGAAAATGTCATCAGTACCGGCATCTCCGACTGTACCGACATATATATGGCCTCCAACGTCAAAGGTAGTCGCAGTAATATCATCATCGGCAAACGCATTGTTCATCCAGATATGAGCTGGATCCGTGCCGCCTGTACCTAGACTTGTAAGTGTTATATCTGAGCCAAGACCGCCTGCGCTGATATCTCTTACATCTATAAATCCGCCGGCTGTTATGGTGATGTTACCATCAACCGTACTCTCGCTGGCAAGAAGCACATCATCAGGATCAAATATCGTTATATCACCTGACGATGATGTAGTGTCAGCAATAAGGGTGTTGGCATTTATCTCAAGCTCATATTTTTTACCGATACCGATCGCAGCCTCAAGGGTCACAACGTCACCGAAAATATCAACCTCGGCATCTTCACCCTGCGGAGGAGGCACCTGAGTTACAAGTTCATCTATATAGCCGTTTGTCGCTGTGATCGTTACATCGCTGCCTGCTACAGGTACGCCCGCTACAGGAAGAATCGGAAGCGGTGGAGTGCTTCTTCCAACACGGTTTATAGAGATATCACCGAAATCAGCGATTATCACTATATCATCCTCAGCAATTACAGACTGAAGGTTCATGCCGCCGTTATCAGTATAAAGTGTTACATCCTGTCCTGCACCATTAGCGCTGATTACTGTGGCGTTAATGCCCTGAGTAGCTGATGCGCCGTTGTTGGCTATCACGATATCACCGTCAACAGTAGTTGCAGAATCAACAGTAAGACCGCCGCCGCCTGTCTGGTCAAAATCAATATTGGCGTCAGCACCGACAGTTGCGAGCGTTATAAATGTGCTCTGGGCGTTTGTGTTATCGATATCTATTGAAGCAGCGCCTGCACCTGTCGTATCTGCATTAATTGTGTTACCCATCGTATCGATATCGGTTGTTGTTATTCCGATGCCGTTAGCTGCTGTAAGGTCAATAACATCACCTGCAACAAACCCTGAACCGAGATCATCTATAACTCCGCCGATGGCTGTCAAGTCTACATCACCTGCAGTGCTCACTACATCAGCATCAATATTAATGTCGTTGTTTGCAAGCACATCAATATTGCCTTCAGCATGCAAGCCGTCTCCACCGATATTTACATCAAACGGAGGATCAACATCTATTGAACCGCCTGAGTCTATCTCGCTGCCTGTACCGGCAAGAGTAAAGTCGCCGTCAGTGGTATCATTTTCACGGTCTGCGGTTATCTTAATGTTGCCGTTTCCTACGGTCCTGACAATACCTGTCCCGCTTCCAGAACCAACCATAACATTCTCACCCTCTATTGTTATAAGGCCGTCAAAGCCTGTGACAGAGGCTGAAGCGTTCTGTGCGATATTTACATCACCTGATCCGTCAGTATCATTATCAGCACTTATGTTTATCGTGCTGCCGCCGTCAACATAGATATCACCGTCGATATCCACATCACCGTCTGCGTCTATATCAACAAGCCCGCCTGCGGTCAGGTTTCCATCAATATCCACGGAGCTGTTGTTTGAGATTATATCTATGTACTCTGTGTCAGCTATGACATCTGAATCGTTGTCTATAACAACCTCAGAACCAGCATCAATATTTACAAATGTGCCTGCATTGATACCTGAGTTGGTAAATTCAGCCTCATCAACAGCCTCCACATCAAAGGATGTTCCTGCCATGAAGTCAGTGTTGTTTGCAAGGAATCCCTCATCTGCGTAAATATCAACAAATGTACCTGCAGTAACTGAACTATTCTCATCAGCCGTATCGTCAAACTCTACACCGCTGTCATCTGAATAGATCTCAATATATGTATCTGCAGCAAGATCCGAATCATCGATCTCGATCTCATAAGATGCCCATGTATAGATATCTGCACCGGCATCAAGGTCAACGCCGTCCAAATATATAGCGCTTGAATCGGAGTATATCTCAATGTGGGAGCCCGCATCGATACCCGAGTTATCGATCATAATATCGTAATCCTCGGTGTACATTTCAACATATGTGCCGGCCGTCAGCTGTGAGTCATCAATGTCAATACTGTCATCAGCAAAGATATCAATATATGAGCCAGCACCTATGTCAGAATTCTGGACATCAGCATCTTCATTAGTAGCATCAATTTCTACGTATGTGCCTGCTCTGACATCAGAGTCTATCAAATCAACATCATATTCAGCTGTAATATCAACGTATGAACCTGCATTGATCGGAGAAGCCATGATGTTTACAGAGCTGTCATTTGAGAATATATCCACTGATGTATCAGCGTTAATGCCAGAATCATCAATATCAACATACAGTTCAGCACTAATGTCAACATAATCGTGAGCCGTGATCGGAGAGAGGTTTACAGTTACAGAGTTTGCAACAGAAAAGATCTCTACAAACTCATCCGCATTTATATCAGCCTCATCAACCAATACAAACTCCTCAGCGGTTATATCTACATACCCGCCGGCAGTAACCGTAGAGCCGAAATCAGGCCCTGTTATTCTCACACTGCTCTCGGAAGAGTATATGTCAATATCTGTTCCTGCGCCAATGTCTGAATCCTCAATATCTATATCCGACCATAACTCGGAAGTGTCTATAGCTACAGAGGTGCCTGCGGTTATCCTTGTGTCATCAATATCTATGTCACTGTCAGTTGCAAGCGTATATATATCTACAGATGTGCCTGCGCCAATGCCTGAATCGGCTATATCGACAATAGAAGAACTCTCAAGTGTGTAGATCTCAACAGAGCTCCCTGCGCCGATATCTGAGTTGGTTATTAAAACATCGCTTTCGTCAGAATACATTGCTACATAAGTTCCTGCTCCAACATCAGAGTCAGTTACAATAACTTCATAAGCCACGGCATTCATGTCAACATATGTACCAGCATTTATACGGGAGTCTTCATAGACCTCTATACTGTCGTCAGCAAATATCTCTATATATGTGCCTGCGCCCAGATCAGAACCGCCGTATATTTCGATATCTTCATCATCAGCTTCAAGGTCAATGTAACCACCTGCCTGAATAGTTGTATTGTCAATATCGATATCATAAGAGGCCTGAACGTAAACATGCGCATCAGCATCAATATCAACGCCGGTCAGTTCTACATTGCTTTCGTTCGAGTACAGCTCAACATATGTGCCGGCACCTATATCAGAGTTGTCGATCTCGACCTCATAATCATTAGCCGTAATAGTGGTGTATGTTCCTGAACGGATCGATGAGTCATCAATGTCAACGCTTTCATCTGCATAGATCTCTACATCCGTACCAGCCCCTATATTCGTGCTATCAATTACTACAGTGCTGCCGTCTGAATAGATATCCACAGAGGTGTCAGCACCGATATTAGAGTCAAAAATATTCATTTCATAATCGGCATAAATATCAACATATGTGCCTGCACGGATATCAGCGTCATAAATCTCAACATCTTCACCGGCATCAATGTCAACAGCACCACCGGCAATTATCGCAGTGTCAACAGTGTCTCCTGAGTCTCCCGCACCATCGTTACCCTCTGTCATGGTGAAGTTGTTTTCAGCATCAATATCAACACTTCCTGCGTCAGAAACTATACGACCATCCACAAAGTCGTCTGCAGCTGTATCGCCAGTGTCTGTGCTGAGAGTCACATTGTAGCCGTCAATATCAATAAGTCCGCTTCCGCTCTTGACTGTGGCGTTTTTCGTAATACCTATCGTCACATCACCAGTATTGTTATCCTCAACGTCTGCCTCAATTTTAATTGTGCCTGTTCCGCCTGCAGTCACATCAGCGTCAACATTTACATTATTATTAGAGAGCAAGGTAACCCCGTTGCTTCCTGTCACATCGCCGTTTATGTCAACATCAACAATGCTGCCGCCTGCTGCGTTATCAAGTGCTACCATGCCGCCGGCCTGAATTGAACCGGTTGAGTTCACATCTATAATACCGTCAATATCTGTATCAACGGTCACATCACCGCTGGTCACAAAATCACCTGCGAAATCAACAGTTGTTGCGTCATCAATACTTAATGAGGCTATGTCTGCATCATTCAATGTCACAGCAGTTCCGGCAGATATCGTAAGGTCATTAGCGCCGTCAAGGTCGCCAAGGGCTACCGTTGTGCCGGCAGTTGTGTCGATATCTATGGTATCTGTCAGTGTTGTAAGGCCGACTCCGGTAGTGTTCACCGTTTCAGCCATTATGTTTCCGTTCAGCGCTGCAGTATCAGCATCGATGTCAAGATCTGAAAGTGCAGTACCTGTGCCAAGGCCTTCTGCATTAACTGCGCCGTCATCGGCAACAAGCGTCAGGTTCCTGGCTGTGCCGTCTGAGTTCACATCAACATTCAGGTCTATGTCACCGCCGCGTGATGTGATAGTCACATCGTCATCAAGCGTTACGTCGCCGCCGCCTATGATAACGTCGCCGCTAGGGTCAGCTGCTGTGTTGATATCTGTACCGAGGTTCAATGCACCGGCTGAATCTGTTGTGATGGTTAGATCACCGCGCACATCCATCGTTACATCTGAATTCAATGTCACGCTTCCGTTGTCAGCAAGGATAAGCATGTCAGCCCCGCTGTCTACATCTGTTCCGCCGCCGTCACCGAATGTTACATCGTTCAGGGAGCGAACCTCTGCACCTCTCACTCCTGCCTCGAAGTCATCATTTATAAATGTGTCATTGCCTGAGTAAGTCAAAATACTCTCGTTACCAAGAACAGCACCGTCAAGTGTAAGGTCTCCGGTTGCTGCGGCAAGGCTTACATCAAGACCGGTTATGTCGCTTCCAACGTGTGTCCTGATATCACCGGCGCTTACCATTGAAACATCTCCAAAACCTGATGCAGCGGTTATGGTGCTTCCGCCGACCACTCCGCCTATGGTTGTGTTACCTGTTAATGCGGCAAAGTCAATATCCCCAACCCTTGTGGATACTGCAAGGTTAGGAAGCACTGAAATATGCGTGCCTGCTGTTACTCCAATACCATCATTTACATTTATATCGCCTGAGAGAATCACCTGCTGGCCTGCTATTACATCAAGGCTTGCAAGCTCTGCAAAGAACGGGTTTGGTATGTCAGGATTTCCTGCATCGCCCTGCCCTATCTCTGCAAGATAAACATCATGTGTAAGGTTCTCTATCTCAAGTCCGTATTCACCGTGTACAGCCGCATCTGTAAAGTCGATCACTCCAACAGAGGTGCCGTCACCGTTTGCAAGTATCTTCACATCGTCATGAAGCACTACATCCGCTATCCCGTTTACATCCGCAACTGTCCGCTCCACTGTTACAGCACCGTTTACCGCAATATCTGCGCTCATGTGTATAAGCTCTGAATCGAGAGTAAGACCTGTAAGCTGGTTCGTGTCTCCGATATCACCAAGAAGAGTAAGATCACCTGATCCATCTGTTGTAATCGTCAGGCTTTCATCATCATCAGCATTGACGGTACCGTCAATGAGTATGTCACTGTCATTTGCGGTTGTCTCTATCGTCTGTGCGCCGCTGCTTGCAAGGACCACATTATCATTGATCTCTATATCGCCCATTGAGAAGATATCAGCATCAATCGTTGTGGTGTAGCCGGATCCATTTACGGTAAGCCCCTGATTTCCTACAAATACATCGCTGTTGAATACTGTATCGCGGGCATTTACGATTATCCTTCTTGGATCGCTGCCTGCTCCGTCACCGATCTGGCCTGTGAAGCGTGTACGGCCGTTTGGCGTGTTTACCGTAAGACGGCCTGTGTCGTCTGATGTTACTGTTTCGTCAAAATCAACTCTTCCCTCTGCTGCTGCAACCCTGTTAGTTGTGCCTGACTCCAGATATACATCACCCTCAAAGTCAACACGGCTCTGCGCCAGAACCTGCGCGTCATCAAGATTGATGCTTCCGTCATCAGTCGAGTCAACAGTGATCCAGTAACCTCTAACCTGGTTTGCACCGCCGTTGCCGCTGATAGTGATATCATCGGCTGCATCAGTACCGTTATTGGTAAGCGTAACATTACCATTAGCAAGTATATCGGCATCAACATCCATCAGACCATCTGCAGTTGTAATACTAATATCTCCTGCTCCTGCGTTTGTCACGCCGTTGCCGTTGATGAGAAGTCCGTCTATTGTGGTCGTATCTGCCTCGCTGATATCTATACCGCCGCTTGCAGTGTTAACAGCCTCAATGCTTGTTACATCTGTATCAACATCGATTCCCGTGGCAGCTCCCAGGTCAAGGTTTGCACCTGTAATGAGATTGGCCCCGCCTGTTACGACACCGTCATCACTTATGATGTCTATATCACCACTTGTGCCGGTACCGTCCGCGCCTGCGTTTACAGCGCCTGTGATGGTTATATCATCACCACCGATGATTGATACATTGCCGCCGTCACCATCTGCAGCGCTTCCCTGCGCACTGATAGCCCCGGTATCTATTGTGCTTCCTGCATCGAGCGTCACATCACCCGCATTCAGACCTACTGCACCGGATGCTGCACCGCCGTCAGCTGTGATTGAAGCAACTGTAAGATCGGCAATATTTGCATATAGGTCTACATTGCCGCCGTTCTGGTCAATAAGGCCTGTAGTATCGATAGTTCCCGCGTCAATGATGGCAGCATCAACAGAGACATAACCGCCTCCTGTAGTGACCGTGCCTGTCTGGGTCAACAGTGACGTATCTGCAGTAATATCTACATTACCTCCGATACCGTCAGCACCTGCTCCGTCTCCTGCTCCGCCTGTTGTATCAATAACTGCAAGGTCAACATTAACGAAAGCTGTAAGCGCTTCTATAGTTAAGTCTCCGCCGGCTCCGCCTGCTAATGCGCTGGCTGCAAACGCGTCACTTCCCTGCGAACTGACATCTGAGACTGACATATCTAAATGATTTGCAGAGATTATATCAACTGTTCCGGCATCCATACCTGCGGCTGTTGCGACACCGCCGTCTGTTGTGATATTAGCTGCCACTGTCACATCACCTATCGTTGAGGTGAGGCTTACATTACCGCCTTCAAGGTCCTCAAGCCCGGTAGTGTCTATCTCATCCATATTAAGAACGCCGGCTTCTACTGTTACGTCACCGCCGCCTGTTGTAAATGTGCTTGCGTGGTTGACCGTAGCGGTCTCACCCATGATATCTATGGTCCCGCCGATACCGTCAGCACCCACTCCATCGCCGAGTCCGCCATAGGTATCCATGTCACTTACATTTATCTCTGCGAATGGGGCATCAGCTGTTATTGATACAGCTCCGCCTGTTCCACCTGCTACTGCGCTGGTTCCTCCTGCGTCACTTCCGATAGCGCTTATAGTGCCGACCGTCAGGTCGCCTGCGGAATCGAGTGTCACATCTCCGGCATTGTAACCTCCGGCCAGTCCCACATCTGTACCACCGTCAGTATAGATATCAGCTAAGTCAATGTCGCCGTCAGTTGAGACGATATCTATGCTCCCGCCATTTGCATCATCACCATAGTCTATGGTGTCTATATCAGAAAACACTGTTACAAACTCAGCGGTAATATCAAGGTCTAATCCTCCTGTGAGAATATCGCCTGCGGCATCAAAAGTATATCCACCGCTGGTATTGTTCAGGGTATCCAGAATATTGATATGGCTGTCAAGAGAGGTGATCGTGGCGTCATCACCTATGATGTCAGCACCGTTCTGTATATAGATGTCTTCATCAGCAGTTATATCAACATAAGTGCCGGCAGTAATTACTGAGTCGTCCAGTGTAAAGCTGCTGGCGTTTGAGAATATATCAACAGATGTGTCAGCTCCTATATCAGAACCACCAGTGATATCAACTTCAAGGTCAGCATATATGTCTACATATTCATCAGCTGTGATTGTAGAGTCATCAATACTTACATAGGAGCTGTTTGAGAAGATCTCAACAAATTCATCAGAGCCTATATCCGACCCGCTTGATAAACTTACTTCATCTTCAGCAGATATATCAACATAGCCGCCTGCGGTGATCGGAGAGTTCTCAATATCTATATAACTTGAGTTTGAGAAGACATCCACTGATGACTCAGCGCCTATGTCCGTATCAAGAATATCAATAACATACTCTGCTGAAAGGTCGACAAATGTACCTGCTGTGACCGTAGCATTGTCAAGATCGATATCACTGTCTGCAGCATACATCTCAACAGATGTTTCAGCGCCTATTTCAGAGTCATAAACTTCGACTTCATAGTTAGCAGCTTCTATATATACGGATGTGCCTGCATAAATGGTCGAATCAAGCTGAATCGTTGCACTGTCACCAGCAAATATGTCCACATAGGTGCCCGCAGCTATATCTGACCCGTCTATTTCCATAGCACTGCCATCCGCATAAAGTGACACATAGGTATCTGCGCCTATTTCTGTGTTGTCAATATGCGTCCAGCCGTAGTCGCCATTGGTGGATATATCTACAAAGCCTTCTGAATTAATAGTGGAATCATGAATATCGATATAAGAGGAGAGCTCATCTGTATATATCTCCACAGATGTGCCAGCGTCAATACCTGCATTGTCAAGATATATGGAGCTGTAAGAATCGAGGGTATATATTTCGACAGTGGTTCCTGCGCCGATGTCTGAACTATCAATAGATACTGTGCTGCTGCTTGCGAGAGTATATACCTCCACAGATGTGTCTGCGCCGATGTCTGAATTAGTTATTTCAACATTACTGTCTTCCGAATAGATCTCAACATAGGTGCCTGCATCTATTTCAGAGTCAGTGACTATCGCCTCATAGTCAACAGCATGCAAAGAAACATGAGAACCAGCAGTAATTGTTGAGTCCTCGTATATCTCTATGCTGTCATCAGCAAATATTTCTACATACGAACCTGCACCGATATCCGAAGCTCCATAGATCTCGACATCTTCAAAATTGCCATCTATATCAACATATGAACCGGCAGTTATACTGGTATTTTCCATGTCAACATCATACTCAGCCTCTATATCAACATACGTGCCTGCATTGATCACAGAGTTATCAATATATGTCGTGTCATCGTCTGAGTAGATATCCACATAAGTGTCTGTGCCTATATCCGTGCCATCAATATCCACATCGCCATCAGCATCAATATCAAGAGATGTGCCTGATTTGATGACAGAATCTGTAATATTTACATCTCCACCTGATGATGGGTCATCATTATCGATAGAGATACTGCCTGTTCCGGTCGTTGTGAGGGCACCTTCTATATCGATAAGGGGTGATGTCTGGCTGCCGCCTCCTGCATCCGTGCTTGTTAAAGATATATCTCCGTCTGTGGTAATGATGGATGGAGTGTTTGGTGTACCTGCGGTGTCAGGACGCAGCTCTATCTCGTCCTTTGCCGTTAGGGTCACATCGCCTGTGCCTGTCGTGCGGATGACCGTATTACCAACTACATCTATATCTCCCAGACCGTCAGCATCAGGGTCCAAAACATGTGAGGCGTCAGTTGCATCCTGGTCAGCCTCAAGTGTGATAGAGCCTGTGCCGCCTGTCTCTATGGTCACTGTTGCGTCGTCTGTATTATTAATGAATATATCGTCACCGGCTGTGATGGAGATGTCGCCGGAGTCAGTCTTGATCGTTACGTCATTTGCAGATGTATCAACTACAAAGCTGTCGTCTGTAGCTGCATTGGTGTCTTCAGCAGCTACAAGGGTGATGTCGCCGCTTCCTGTCATGATATCGTCAGTGGCCTGGAACTGGGTGTTGGCCCTGAGGTAGATATCACCGCCGTCATTATTAATGATCCTGCCTGTAATGAGTTCGCCGTCAACAACAACTGCTATATCAGAGTTTGAACCTCCTGCAACCGCGTCATTTACAACGGTAAGATTAAGCTCACTGTCATTTTCACCGTCACCTACAAGTACCTCAAGAGCATCGCCCGGAACTGTGGCTGCAGACGCAACTCCTCCTACTGCATTAATTACAAGCGACCCATCATGGCCGGCCGCCGTTCCGAAACGTATATCAGCGTCAGTATCATCAACAACAGAGCCGTCGGTCACGCTTCCAATTGCGTTAATGGTAAATGTTCCGGTATCCCTCAACCACACAGTGTTCTCATCGGCAGCAGAGGCATCATTCAATGTCACAGGGCCGCCGTAGACGGTCAGGTCAAAATTCTCTGCAGAGAGATCAAGGCCCCCCTGGTTGAGTCCGCCCACATCAGAGTTGCCGATCCAGACATCGCCGGTGTCGCCGAGCTGGCCGATCGTCATCAGTGCGTCAGCATCAGATGCAAATGCCTGAAGCTCTTCTTCTGTCAGGTCAAGGCCTGAATCAGGAGCGCCTGCAGGTGCATGGCCGAGATTAATGGTCCTTCCTGCTGTAACAGGAGCCAGGCTTATGTTACCGTCACCGCTTACAGTGATGACCGCGCCTGAACCTATCTGTATATTGTCCTGTCTGAAATCAAAGTCAGTATCTGCAGGCATAGTAATTATCGCGCCCGGTGCTACAACGATATTTCCTCCGGCGCCTGTTACCACATCAAATGTGCCTGCAACATTGTCGGGGCTGTAGCTGGCAGACATACTTATAAGCGTAGTATTGGCATCACCTATCTGCAGTCCTCCGGCTGTTGAGGTAAAGACTGTATCGAGCTCACTATCGTCAAGCGAGAAGTCCTGCCCGCCAAGACCGCCGAGGTCTATCTCAGTATCGGATCCTGTCGGTATCATGTAGGTAGTACCGTCGCCCGAGTCGATCATCCCGGCAAGGGATATTGAGTTCGAATAGATCTTGATATTGGCGTCAAGGCTCGCACCTGCCGCGTCAGTATCTATAGATGACCCTGGATCCATGTTGAAGTTGCCGTCGTCGTCATTATCGCTGTCAGCCCTTATAAGCACCTCGCCTGCGTTGTTGGTACCGTCATGGCTTGTGATGTCTGAATCAGACTGGCCAAGGTCAATATCATCCACAGCTCTGAGAGTGATCTTTCCACCGTCATTATTTGTAATCGTATCGTCTACATCAAGGTCACCATCACTGCTGTTGCCTGATATGACGTGAACCGTAATATTATCAAGCTGTGAATTATCATCATTTCCGTCAGTAATGACAATACCTTCGACTGATGCTATGCCAAAATAATCATCATCATCAATCTCAAGGTCCTGGAAATTACGAATATGGATATCACCTGAGTTAGTCTCAGCGGTAACTATATCCAGTATAGTGTCGATGTCCTCTGTATCAGTGCCGATGCCGTCGCCTGCGGTCATGACAAGCTGATTGGCATTCACGTTGAAGTCTCCTGAACCCTCGCCTGTCCAGTTGTCTGTGATGGCGCCAAGCTGGTCGCTTGCCCCGCCGTCGATACCATCATAGTCTGCAACCAGAAGGACGTTTCCTGCATCGCTATGGCCTCCGCCGTAACCTGTATCAGCATCAGCATCTATCTGGCTTAAGTAGATGTCATTTGGTGCATATACCATAATGTCGCTGTCGTCAGACTCGAGCGAAGAGCCGTCCTGCATAACAACATCGGCAGTTGCAAGGCCGTTCTGATACGCGCCATCCTGGTAGTCTGTACCGGCCATGACAAGTATCATGCCCTCATTGTCGGTTGATACGGTTGTTGAAGAATCAAGATTAAGCTCACCGCCTGCATAAAGCTGGATATTACCATCACCGTCACCGTCAAGCAGCGTAGCCATGTTGTTGTCACCCGGGAAGCTAGTAGCTGTATCACCGCCTGTTACTGTGACATCTGCATTAATATCGAGAATATCGGCAGCTGTGGTTCCCTGCGCGGCAAGGAGTATGTTTCCACCGTCATTATTTTCAACATCATCATTAACCGTTAACGGACTTGTAGCTATAACAGTAATGTTATCAACACGCGAATTGTTACCAGCACCATCAGTAATAACTATGCCATCGAGCGTTGTGCCTGCAACATTAGTACCTATTATGAGAGCCTGTGTATTCCTGATACTTATATCTTCTTCTTCTGTTACAGCAGCTATAGTGTTCACCTTTGTGTCAAGGTCCGCTGCATCAGTCCCGATGCCGTCCCCGGCAAACAGTGCCAACTCATCAGCAATAATATTCTCATTGCCTGCACCTTCACCTGTGAGGCCGTCGTGGATCCATCCGCCATTTACGCCGTCACCGTCAGCATCAGCGATTATCACTACATCGCCTATGGCTCCTGCACTGTCGCTGTCAGCATTAATAACTCCAAGACCTATGTCATTGTTCGCCTCAAGTAGTATAGTCGTAGTATTGGCAGCTCCTTCGGTCTGGATAACTGTATCGTTAAGCATCGATATAACAGCCGTAGAAGTTCCATCTTCATCATCATTGGTGTCTGCCCAGTTCTCACCAGCGTCAAGAGTGATCGTACCGGTGCCGACTGCTGAGATCACTGTACCGGCAGTCTGGACAAATATGTTATCGCCAGCATATATTGCGATATCGCCGTCTCCGCCGGCGGCGGTTATATCATCATTAATAGTTACATCATCAGCAGCGGTATTGCCAAGAGCAGCTATAAGTATGTCACCACCGTCGTTGTTAACCACAGGGTCACCTGCAGTAACTATAATAGGGCTTGTTGCGAGAATCTTTATATCGTCATTACCTGAATCATCCCCGCCGGCAACCGCATCATCAATTGTTATTCCACTGACAGAAGCGGTAGAAGGCATTGTTACAGTATCAATGCTGAGACCACCCTGGTTGTGGACAGATATGTCACCGGAATCAGTGTAAGCGGCCAGTGTGCCTGTCTGAGTATCAATGTCGTTTTCAAGAGAGGTTCCGATACCTGTAAGAGCCTTTAACGCCACCTTTGCTGCAATAACATTTACATTACCTGCGCCTTCGCCTGCAAGGCCGTCCGAGATATTTCCTGCAGTTGCCTCAAGGTATGCATCACCGCCTCCTGCATTTACATCACGGAGGTCGATGTTCTTGGTGTCCTGCACATACTCAAAAGAGTTGCCGCTTGTATTTATGTTCTGAAGGGTAACGCTTGCACCCTGTGAGGCTGCAGAGTTTGTTATATCTACACCGCCGCCTGCAGTTGTGATCTCAAGTGTATCCGCATCAATATTAAATGTGTCTGTGCTTCCAATCGCGCCCCCTGCACCAAGCGTAAGTGTGCCTGTAGTTACATTATCATCGTCAGTTGCTGCATCATTTATGGTACCGCTTGAAAGCAGGTTAACACTTCGTGAACCGGCTGCCATTCCATCTGCTACAAGATTACCGGCAGTGGAAGTGCTGCCGATATAAATTTCACCTGTCACAAGAGATGTCTCGGCAATCTCGGCATTGCTTACACTGAATGCTCCGCCTGCCGCTCCGTCTGCGTCACCAACACCTACAGTAACAGTGTTCACACTCGGGATAAGGTTAATATCTCCGGTCCCTGTAACATTAAGTCCTGCACCGGTTGAAGTATCGGTCATTACAAAGTTGGAGCCTATAATTGTTATATCATTTCCGTTTCCGGTTGTACTTATAGTGTCTGCTGCAGTATCGTTCTGGACAGTAACAACACCGTTGCCGCCGTTGTCTGTATCAGCATCGATATCTATATCGTTCCCTGTTGTTGTAACCTGTCCATCTATGTCAATGCCTGCCTCAGCATTCAGGGTGATACTGCCTGAGGTTGAAGTGATATTGGAATTGGAGTCAATATCACCACCGCCATTTACATCGATATCAATATCACCTGACCCATGAGCTGTAACAACATTGTTTATAAGAACCTGTCCTGATGATGAGTTGAGCGTAACATTGCCGTTCCCGGCTGCAGTCACTAAACCTGTACCGCCTGCATGCACCTCAACGCCGTTAGCCTCATCAACGACAATATTGCCGGATGTAGCGTTATTGGCTGAGATCTCAGTTACATTTGTATTGACATCAATACCAGTTGTGGCATCAAGGTCTGCCTCACCGCCTGCGCCGGAAGCCATTACAACATCTCCTGCGCCACCGTTTGTTATAGCACCTGAATCCGTATCAATAGTTATCAGCCCTGTTCCGTCACCGGCAGTCCCTCCTGCACCGGCTGAACTCTTAACATCGTCATTTATGGCGATGTTTCCGCTCGTTGTATGCACAGTCACACTACCGCTACTGGCAGCATTTACAGCTGAATTAATAGTGATCGTACCTGTATCCTGAATATCTACGTCACTGGCGGTTGCGTTTATACCAGAACCGGTGATCGTCGTTCCGCCGGTATTGTTGACCGAAATATTGCCTGCAGCAGTAATATCCATAGAGTCAATATTATTGCCTGCACTATTAAGCGTTACAGCACCGGCAGCAGTGACATCCAGCAATCCTGTTCTCCAGTTGCCACCATCAGTTAAAGTACCTGTGCCTGTTGTAGTAATTGCGAGCGTGCCTGTTCCTATATCTACAGTGTCAAGGTCAAGATTTACTGCGCTTGAAATATAGGCATTATCATTATCATTAGTATCAATATTTACCAGATCCATCCCAGAAAGCTGAATCGGTGCTGCTGCTGTTCCAATGGCATCAGCGCCTCCAGTATTGGAAGCATACAGTAGCACTCCTGCTGTGTTGGCATTATTAGCACTATCTGAAATAGTAAAGTTCCCTGACCTGGTAATAGTTCCGATTCCTAATTCCCAATGACCTGGACTAGGGGGTGCAGGGTTATTAATGGTGTCGTCGTGATCAGCAAGTATACTCAGGGTAACATCACCAGCCGTTGTGTCAACAGTGGTATTGCCATTAATATCGATATTCCCTGTTGCCCATACAGTTGTATTTGCAGCATAATTACCACTAACAGTTGCTGAAGCCGGATCAATAACAAAAGACCCCTGCTCACCACCCTGTGAGTATCCGAGAATGGAACCGCCGAATGTTACATGGTCTACAGCGCTAAGTTCACCTGTACCGCCGTCACCTGAAGTTGTTCCTCCAGAGATATCGATCACCTGGTCGCCAAGCGCATAAGCGTCATCATCTGACCAAAGGTAGATATCACCACCGTCAGAGTTGACATTAGCACCGCGTGCAGAAACAAAGCTTGTACTTTCAAGGGTAAGAAGTGTTTCAGCAATAACATCAATGTCACCTGCTGTTGCGTTGTCGCCTGCATCAGCTGTGATGTCGCCTGCATTCTCAATAACATCACCTGTTATGGTTATAACACCGCCGTCTGCGCCTGCTTCAGCTGCAGAAGCCGTAATTATCCCGTTGTTCTCAACTATACCGCTGTCGCCGCCATCAATAGTGATGACGCCGTTATTGTTTGTAAAGGACTGCGCCTCGATAAGGCCGTCATTATTAACAACTGACTGTATAACATCATATGCTGTGTTAGCCTGAAGCACGACCTCTCCGCCGTTTGCGCGGATGATGCCGTCATTCATTATATTAGCGCTGACAGGCTGGCCGTCCTGGCCGATTATCTCGTCTGTGACAGCGCCGTCAATCGTGAAGCCGATAAGGCTTCCGTTGCCGAAGTTAACAACCGCTGACTCACCTGCTGCAGCATATACTTTGCCGAGGTTTGCAGAGATTATTCCTGTGTTGATTATTGAAGGAGCTAAGAGGCCGACATAGCCGCCGTCAGCATTGATAGAGCCTTCATTAAATATAGATGCTAAAGGAGAATTAGGGTCCTGTGCAAAATGAAAATTACCTGCCATAAAGTCCGGCCCGGAGATTTCCAATGTGCTGAGGAGGAGGTTCGACACATTAAAAACGCCTGAAGGCCCTACATATATGCCCGCACTGTTTGATAGCCAGAATGAACCCTGTGCATTAAGAGTTCCGTAGATGGATGATATGTCACCGCCTACGTCCTTGGCCAAATGGGCGCAATTCGGGCATTGGTTTACGTTGACCGTATAACCGTTGCCTATGCTGAAGTTATCCCATTCAGTGACAGCCCTTGAGCTGCTCTGGTTGATATCCAGATTTGTGTCACCGTTCGTGATTGTTGCATCACCCCCGGTAACCGTTCCACCTGTAGGCAGATTCCCCGCAAAAATATACGATGGGAATACCAAACCCCAGGTGAGAAGATAGACAAGCATTACCTGCGAAATTTTCCTCATTAACTTACTTGACATTAGGACCCTCCTCCTGACTTCTTGTATTATTAATATTGTTTTTATTTATCATCGATTTTCTGTATCGTTAGTATGCTTTAGAATTTAATCGCGTTGTAGTTAAGCGAGAGGTATACAATCTCTTCACCCCATTCTATCTCGCTCTTTATGAAGGGATAGCCTATGTCAAACTTGAAATCAAGCCTGTCAAACAGGTACACCCTTGTTCCAAGACCAACGCTTGTTATATAACAGTTCCTGCACTTGCCGATCTGCGGGTTTTCAGCATAGTCACGCAGAAATACTCCGCCGTGGTCGCCGAACGCAACCGCGCGGATAGTCTTCTTGACATCTTCGTCGCTTATCTTCTTGCCGAGGAATAAAATATTCTTCAGCCATATGAACGGATATGATGTGCTCGCCTCAGCTGATACCATGTAGCCCTTCTCACCCACGAACTCTGAGAGGCGGTGTCCCCTGACGGTGTTTGCCCCGCCGATAGAGAACTTCTCGCCTGAAGTAAGTATGTCGCTTGTGTACTGGCCCGAACCTCTGACCAGCAGCATTATGTCCTTCCAAAGCTTCTGCACCCTCACAACATCGAGGTTAAACCTGTCAAACTTGCCGGAAGCTCCAAAGTTACTGGAGTCATCGTCTTTCTCCTCTATACTTCCAAAGACATCCTGAAAACCATGTGAATATGAAAGTGAGATATAGTTCTTTGCAGGGAGCCTCTCTCCAAAAAACCTGTCGATCGAGTCATAGTCGAGCCTGAGGTATCCGATGCTCAAATCGTCATTACTATCCTGTGTACCAGCAACTTTCTGAAACATGTGCTTATAGTCAAAGCCCACAGTTGTAGACAGGTTATGTCTTTTGGATCTGAGGAATGGATATTTTACATAGCCGCCGAGTATCTGGGACTCGCCCTCTATACCGAGAATCTCAAGCTCACTGCCTACGAAGTAATCTGCATAAAGATATCTGAATCCCCATCTGGCTCCATGAAACCCTATAGGAGACTGGATGTCAATATGCCCGTAAAAGGTGTCGGTAAATTCATCGCCTATCATAGCTCTGACATTGAGCTCGCTTCCGCTTACAAGGCTCATGGCTGTCTGTAGATTTACACCCATCTTGTTCCTGCTGATAAGCGGGTTGCCGTAGTTGTTATATTCAAGATCAAGGTTGAGAGGATAGCTGTCCTCGACTTTAATGATAAGATCTGATGTGCCGGGCTTCTTACCCCTTCTGAATGCGGTGGTAACATTAAGGGCGGATGTTTCGTTTGCAAGGAGGATTGCACGCTCTATATCCTGCTCCCTTACCGCTTCTCTCTTGAGGTGTGAGAACCAGCCCCTAACATAAGAGGTTGTGTAGTACTTATTGTCAGTCACCTCGATAAATCCGAGCTCACCCTCGCTTACAGCGATAGTCACCATCCCGTCGACTATCTCCTGCTTGGGTATATATGCCTTGGCAAGTATGTAGCCCTCCTCCTGATAGAGGGCCGTGATCTTGCCGGCAACACCCTTTAGCTCTGCAAGTGTGTAGTCCTTGTCCTGATAGTCGGCAAGGTACTCAAGAAGCTCATCGGTCTCAATTGCCTCATTGCCGATGATCTCGTATCCTGCAACATGTATCTTTTCACCAGCATCTGCAGCATGGCTGATGACAGGTAAGAGTACGAATGAAAAGACAAGCAAAAAGATTAAAAGAAAACTCCCGGATTTCATACTACCAAAATTCTTCATGCATTCCTCCTGAGATTCATTGAATTCTATAGTTAATTTTTAATCAATAATTATCGGTAAAAACTGATGAGCCATTTTTTAAAGTAACAACGCAAATACATCTTTGAGAAACAAAAATCCATAACTACACGGAAATGTGCAATTTAGAAAATTTAACATACACATAATTACCTGTCAAGGCAAATATACATATTTTTTTTATTTATATATATTAATAAGCTCTAATGAACAACAAAGGACTTACTTATTTATGGAGTTATTATGCATTATTACGGTAGATCGCAAATTCCAAAACCAAAAGATGGTTGCCGCAATCTGTAAAAGATTAAAATCGCCGCAGAAAATGCGGACTCGTTAAAAACAGGGGGCTTATCAGGGTGTCATGCGTTAATTTCTGTTCTTCAATGAAAATGCAGCCTTAACGAACTTGACCTCATCATCACGGCTCTTAACAACACCTTCTATCCTCGCCTCGGTCACAGCTTTAAATATCTTCCTGAAGATCGGGCCCGACTTGTAACCCATTGATTCAAGGTCTTTTCCTGTTAGGTCAGGCCTTGTCCCTCTCAGCTTAACCAGAAATAACGAGATCGCTTTCTTCTCGATATCCGATTTTGCCCTGGCCATTGCATAAAGAACTGTCGGGATGGTGAACAGGGTAAGTTTTTGATATATCTCTACTAGAGATGCTTTCTTTAATGTTTTCAATGCCTTAGCTGAATCATAAATGCTCTCCAGGATCTCTTTTTTTACATTCGGCGGTACATGCAGCCTATCCAGTGCGCTCTCCCTCTCATCTGCAGAAAGGGGCTCAAGAAGCGCCATAAGAAAAAGGTGCGACTTGTTCATTTTTTCTTCTATAAACGACAACTTAAACCATGCGTATGCCTCCTGCACAGCCTCAAACTTCTCTTCGAGTCCTCTTGTCAGCTTGATCAACGGGTGAATGCACTTGAGAAGGTCAAATTCAGAGAGCCTCTTCAGCGCCATGGCAGGCTCTGTCTCATGAAAGAGGAGGTTCAGCTCATCATATAGCCTTGAGCCGGACAATTTGTCAAATAATTTTATCTTAACTGCCATTTTTATTAAATTTTTCGTATGCTTACTAATCCTGAACCCAAACCTCTCAGAAAACCTTATAGCCCTGAATGCCCTTGTCGGATCCTCAATAAAGCTCAGGTTATGCAGTATTCTTATAGTCTTCTCCTTGATATCCCTCTGACCGCCAAAAAAGTCCATAAGCCGGCCGAACCTCTTTTGATCCAGGGATACAGCAAGCGTATTAATGGTGAAATCCCTTCTGTAAAGATCTTTCTTTATTGAAGATACCTCAACCTGAGGCAGCGCGGCAGGCGACTCATAGAACTCTGTTCTGGCTGTGGCAACATCAAACTTCAGAAAATCGGTCACCAGCACAGCTGTACCGAACCTCTGGTGAGTCTTGATCCTTGCCTTCAGCCTTCTGCCTAGCGCACGGGCAAACTTGATCCCGTCACCCTCAACCACGATATCTATATCAAGGTTTGACTCACCACGCAGCAGATCCCTTACCGAACCGCCTACGAGATACACAGAATATCCTGAATTTTCAGCAACTTCCCCGGCAATCTCAAGCATGCTGAAGACCTCTTCCGGGAACCTTGACTTCATTGACGATGTAAGGTTCCTGCCGACAGAAACCTTCTCCTTAAGCATCTCACCGGAGGCCATGCTGCTCTTCCTCAGCATATTCTCATAAAGTGACCTGAGGAGGTCAGTTCGTGTTATTGCACCAACCACTTTGCTGTCCTCGACAACAGGCATGAACCTCTGGTTATGCTCTATCATCAGCTGCTCGACCCTTCCAAGCGGGATGGACTGCTCAACTGTAAGGGCATCTGTCGTGCAGAACTCCGACACAACGCTCTTTCCAAACCCATGAAACAGCGCCTTCTCAACAACCTCCCTGGATATGATGCCGAAATATATGCCGCTTTTAAGCACCGGCAGGACATTCACACTGAACTTTGTCATCGTCTTTTCAGCCTTTGTAACAGCGCTCTTCCATGTTATGGACTTAACAGGGCTTGTCATTATGTCAGCAGCAACCTTGGTACGGCGTATCTTATCATTCAGCACCTTAAGCAGCCTCTCTTCAGCATCCTCCAGTGTTATATCGTTTATGACCGCCGATGCTGCAGAGTGATGCCCTCCTCCTCCAAAAAGCTCCATTATTTCAGCTACATTCACCTCTGCAGCACTACTCCTTGCAATGATATTTACCCTGTCCTCCATCCTCACTATAAGAAACAGGGCGTCAACATCCTTCACATCCATTATCTTATGTGCAAGATAAGCAACATCGCCGATATAGTGCTCTCTTGAGGCTTTAGCCACCTTAACCCTTGCTTCATGGATTACATGGTCGTCAGCAGCGTGGATCAATTCATTAAGCAGGTCGATCTCTTCAGGCCCAAGCCCCCTGCTGATGAAACTTGATACAACATTGAGATTAGCCCCTTTCTTCAGGAGATATGCCGCGGCATTAAGATCTCTTCCTGTAGTACCCGGAAATATGAGCGAACCTGTCTCTTCGTAGATTCCGAGCAGCATGAGCGTGGCCTCTGCGGGTGAGAGCTTCAACTTGTCCTTCTGCAGCATCTCGACAAAGATGGTCGTGGTAGCCCCGACCTGCTGAACAACCTTTCTGTGCCACTTTATCTCACTTGAGACCGGAGGGTGGTGGTCATAAAGGTGCACAACAAGTCCCTTCTTTTTAAGTATTTCCGAGAACTTTCCAATCCTCTTTGAGGAGGCTATATCAACAACAACCAGTCTTTCTACATCGTCAAGGTCAATATCCTTCAGGCTTTTAAAGTCGATCTTCATCCTGGAAGCCTTAAGAAATTCCCGTACGCTCTTCTCCTGAGAGCCGGGAAAGACCATGACTGCTTTGGGATAGTACTTCTTTGCCGCAACCATTGAGGCGAGGGCGTCAAAGTCAGCATTAAGGTGTGTTGTTATGACCTCCATATCAATTAGATTATATGACCCCGGCCCTCAACTATTCAAGAAGAATTTAAAAAAACCTTGATATCTTAGCCTGTTACAGCATAAACTTGGAATCAGCACAGCCTTATTAATCATGGTTTACTAACCTTTTTCCATGTATACCTTTACATATATTATTCCTCCAAGATAAGCATCTATGATTAAATGATAAGTTTTTTTTATTTGATTTTGAAATGTTCAAAAGATTATTATCCATTCTATTTGTCTTTGCCATACCTATAACGTTTAGTAAGCAGCTTTTTTTAAAATAGATAAATGTACAAGAGATAGTTCTTGTCAACCTCAACATTATAAGGAGGAATAAATGAGCGGAAAGTACAAAACCCCAATGCTGGACGAGCTGGAAAAGGGCCCATGGCCTAGCTTCGTCACAGAGATCAAAAAAGCTAGTGAAAGCAGTTCCATGCCTGACATGGCTGATGACGAGCTGGGACAGGTAGAGAAGTCATTTAGAGAAAAACGCGGTTTCTGGAAACACGGCGGCATCGTCGGTGTTCTTGGTTACGGCGGCGGAGTTATCGGAAGGTACTCTTCACTTCCTGAAGAGTTCCCCGGAGTTGCACACTTCCATACTGTAAGGCTGAACCAGCCGAGCGGCTTCTACTACTCATCAGAATCACTCAAGATGATATGCGACATCTGGGACAAGTACGGAAGCGGAATGACAAACGTTCACGGCTCTACAGGTGACCTCGTTCTCCTTGGAACGACCACAGAGAACCTTGAAGCTATTTTCGCAGAGTACTCATCACGCGGATGGGATCTTGGAAGCTCAGGATCAGCTATGAGGACACCCAGCTGCTGCTTAGGCATGTCACGCTGTGAGTGGGCAAACATAGATTCAATGGATATCTGCAACACTCTTACCCAGCATTTCCAGGATGAAATGCACAGGCCGGCATTCCCATATAAGTTCAAGATCAAGGTTTCCGGATGTGCATGTGACTGCGTTGCAGCTATAGCACGTGCTGACTGTTCAATAATCGGTACATGGAAAGGCGCTATCCGGATCAATCAGGCAGAGGTCAAGAACTATGCCGACGGCGGAATGGACATACAGAAAGAGATCATAGAAATGTGCCCTACAGACTGCATGTCATATGACGGCGGCGAGATCAAGATCGCTGACGCAGACTGCAACAGGTGCATGCATTGTATCGCAAAGATGACCAAGGCACTTAGGCCTGCCGAAAAGAAGGGCGCTACTATCCTTATCGGAAGTAAGGCTCCTATCGTTGTCGGCTCCCTCCTTTCATGGGTTGTCGTTCCTTTCATGGAGCTGGATGATGACTATGAGAACCTTAAAGAAATGATTGAGAACATAATCGAGTGGTGGGATGACAACGCCAAGCCGAGAGAGAGAATAGGCGAGCTCATCGAGGTAAAGGGCATGAGGCCTTTCCTTGAGGCTATCGGTGTTGATCCTCAGCCGCAGCAGGTATATGAGCCCAGAAAAGATCCTTTCTTCTTCTGGTCAGAAAGCGATTTAGAAAGAAAATAAATATATAAACTCAGAAGGAGGAGACAATAATGTCATTACCAGAAAGACAAACTGATATAGGACCACCACATTACGAGAAGATGCTTCCGCCTGTCATAAAGAACAACTACGGCAAGTGGACACATCATGAAGTACTCTCAGGCGGCACAATGGTTCACCATGCCGAGAGCGGCGACAAGTGCTTCACAGTAAGGGCCGCCTCACCTAGGATCCTGAGCACAAACACCATCCGTGAGATCGCTGAGATCGCTGAAAAGCATTGTGACGGGTTTCTCAGGTTCACCACCAGAAACAACATAGAATTCATGACCGACAGCGAAGACCGCATGAACGCCCTCGTTGCAGAGCTGGCTGAGAAGAAATATTCAGTCGGCGGTATCGGGCCAAGGATTAGTAACGTCATCCACACACAGGGCTGGGTTCACTGCCACAGCGCCTGTACAGACGCATCCGGCCTTGTTAAAGCGATTATGGATGAGGTCTATGACTATTTCACAACAAAAGAGCTTCCAAACAAGGTAAGGCTCGCTGTTGCATGCTGTGTTAACATGTGCGGTGCTGTTCACTGCTCTGACATCGCTGTTGTTGCTGTGCACAGGAAACCGCCTGTAACAGACCATGACATGGTCAAGAAGGCATGTGAGATCCCGACAACTATCGGCTCATGCCCGACTGCAGCCATCAGGCCTAACCCTAAAGAGAAGTCTATCACCATCAACGAAGAAAGGTGCATGTACTGCGGTAACTGCTTCACAGTATGTCCTCCAATCGATATCCACAATCCGGAAGAAGACGGTGTCGCTATCGTTGTCGGCGGCAAGATCGGCAGCCTTAGGACAAACCCTAAGTTCTCCAAGCTCGCTATCCCGTTCTTCTACAATGAGCCCCCGAGATGGCCTAAAGTTGTTGACGCCATCAAGAACATCCTTGACTGTTATGAAAAGGGTGCAAAGAAGCACGAAAGGGTCGGCGAATGGATCGAGAGGATCGGCTGGGAGTCATTCTTCAAGGTTACCGGTATCGAGTTCACGTTCCAGCACATCGATGACTTCACATTCATGAGAGACACCCTTAGGACTTCAGCAGCATTCAAGTACTAAAGGAATACAGATACTGATAGGATGATGGGAAGCGGCCCTGCCGCTTCCCATCTGACTTTCTGACTTACCAGTTAAAGATTTAGTAGTTAGTTTTATTTTCACCAAAATTAACCCAACCAAGACATAAAGGGGGATGCATTATGGAAGAGCTTGAAATACAGAAACTGATTTATGCTTACAGCTTAAAGATGAAAGGCAAGAAGAAGCTCAAAGAAAAGGACATCATCAAAAAGATAATGGCCGATGCAGAGCTGGATAAGAATACCGTAAAGACCGCCCTCAGAGCCATGATAAATGAAGGTATACTCATGTACTCATACGGCGGCGGCGCAAGCTCTGTCGAGATACCGAGCGAAGAGTACCTCAAAGAGAAGGGCCTTGACCTGAACACCATATTAAAAGAGAAGGGCCTCGTCGAATAATTTATTTTTTCGGGGTCCGGGGGCTGATTACTGTAAGACCTGCTGTATAACACGGGTCATTTTATTTGTGCTGAACCTAATTATTTAATAAGTAGGGAATTGTACCTGATCAGCTTCCGGACCCCGAAATTCTTTCTTGCCTACCCCTCGCCTATAAGCCAACATTTTGTTATAGAAAAGTTAAAATAGTCCTTACGGGGAAAAACTTTCTTGTCATTCCGGGCCTGTCCCGGAATCTCTATTTATCACAAAAACCTGAAAAGGCAAGATTCCGGCATAAAGCCGGAATGACAGCAAAAAGAAAACAATGAATAAACCACTCCCAAGAATAATAGTGACCGGCATGAGGGGCGGAAGCGGAAAAACAATCCTCTCCTTAAGCCTTGCTTCAATATGGAAAAGTGAAGGCAAGCAGGTCACTCCATTTAAAAAGGGGCCAGACTATATTGATGCCGGATGGCTCGCGCAGGCATCAGGCACCCCGTGCTTTAACCTTGACCTCTTCATGATGAACAATTCACAGATAACATCATCTTTTATCTCGCATTCAGCTGGTTCGGATGTGGCTGTTATTGAAGGCAACAGGGGGCTTTATGACGGCATGGACCATGAAGGGACCTACAGCACGGCAGAGCTTGCCAAACTTCTTAAGGCCCCCATACTGATCATTGTTGACTGCACTAAATCAACAAACACTATCGCGGCAACAGTGCTCGGCTGCCTGAAGATGGATCCTGACGCACCTATAAAGGGCGTAGTTCTAAACAATGTTGCTACAAAGAGGCAGGAGTCTGTTATAAGAAAGGCTATTGAGACACACTGCGGCATTCCTGTTGCAGGAGCTATCCCAAGGCTGAAGCAGAATCCTTTCCCCGAAAGACATATGGGCCTTACCCCTTTTCAGGAGCATAAGGGCATTATCGACTCCATCTCTACCATTAACAATTTAGCTTCTGAGCACCTCGATATGGATGCGATATGGAAAATTGCGTCGGAAGCGGAAGCGCTTCCTAAGAGGTCAGGGACCAGGGGTCAGAGGTCAAGAGATAAAAAAGAAGACAAAGAAAAACTGAAGATAGGCATTTTAAAGGATTCTGCATTTCAGTTCTATTACCCTGAAAACATAGAGGCGCTTGAGCAGAGAGGCGCAAAGATATATGAGATAAGCATCTTTAATGACAGGAAACTGCCTGAAATCGATGCCCTTTACATCGGCGGCGGATTTCCAGAGACAAATGCGATAGCACTTTCAGAGAATGTAGCGTTCAAAGAGTCTCTGCTGGAGGCGGTTGAAGCAGGTCTGCCGGTTTATGCAGAGTGCGGCGGCTTGATGTACCTTGGTGAAAAACTAATCCTCGGCAGCAAAACCTACCCTATGGCCGGCATATTTCCTCTGACCTTCGGGCTTGATAAAAAACCTCAGGCACACGGTTACACGGTCATTAGTGTAACAGGCGACAACCCTTTCTTTGAGAAGGGAACCGAACTTAAGGGGCATGAATTTCATTATTCAAAAGTCACAGCGATCGGCGGCAATAGTAACAACATGGCATTTGATGTTAAGCGCGGCAAGGGGATAACCGGTAAAACTGACGGCATCACATACAAGAATGTTCTTGCAACCTATACACACCTCCACGCCATTGGCTCACCCGAGTGGGCAGATGGTATAATAAAGAGCGCAATAAAATACAAAGAAGGATTCAAGGGGTCAAGGGGTCAAGGAGCCAAGTGAAAAAAAAATTCACTCGAATCCTCGAATCCTCGAATCCTCGAACCCTGAGGAGTTCTTTTGGCTAGAAAAAAACCTTTACAATGCCCGTTCTGTGAAAATTTCCTTGCAAGGCCGGTTGAGATAAACTTCAAGTCAATGGAGTTGGAGGGCGGGATATGCACCTGCGGCTCTATTTATGTTTTTGACCGTACAGGCCACAACCTCGGGCAGGCCTACATGGACAGCCTTCAATTTTTGTGCAAAGGCGATATCGACAAAGCGCTTACACTGGACCCTGAGGACTACGAGGACATAGACCTTGATTATAACTACCCGTCCAACACAAGCGGAAGAGCCGGTGAAGGAGAGAAGTC
>PJEL010000977.1_pt1 | contig 31033 bp, 16 predicted proteins | sample 1853271 | NCBI WGS metagenome assembly PJEL01 (sample SAMN08108733, study PRJNA415343) | Invertebrate metagenome, whole genome shotgun sequencing project. | host: Globobulimina | place: Sweden: Gullmar Fjord | collected 2015-08 | reverse complement strand
CAGGTAACTCAAAATAGGATTGGATATTCTGGTGATATCTATGGTACATGTGCCATTAATGCCCAGGGAGAATACACAGGATGTACCCAGTCACCTGTTCCATTTGGTCTTGGTCTCATCATTGGCACGAGCCCAGATGCAAGCGGATTCTATACAGCCAACCTCACCGCTAATGGGACTTCATTCTGTCAGAATGACTTGTCATGCAGTCCAGTGACAGGTCTTCCTTCAGTAAATGGTACCACAGTCCTGGCAGACTTGATGACATTCTTGACTGACAATGTTGTGTATTTTTTTGGATCCTCAGACAACACCTTCGCCACATATAGATGCAATGTGCAGAATCCAACGACATTCACTGACTGTCAAAAAGTATTTGAAGAACCAGGTAAGGGCCAGGCTTTGTTTGCTCCTGCAAACAATGGGTTGAACGCGTATGTCATTAAAATTTACTACGCGGATGCACAAAGTGCACCACAATTCTTGGTCTGTGATGTCAACCAATCCACAGGAGTCTTTGAAAACTGTGAATCGCTGTCAAATGATCCAGGGTTCCTGGACACTATTCCGATTTTCTCCTCCCCCATTGTGTTCTGATGAACCAGGATCACATTGCAAGCCATCTGTGTAGATGGCTATGATTGCTAGATGATGCGTATGATTTTTTATAGCGTCAGATATATATACCAATATGGGACCATCAAGGTCTGTGATATCAACCAATTCACCAGAGTATTTGAACACTGTAAGCAGATATCAAATTTGATCATTTAAATGACCCAGAATGGCCATGGTCATGCATGGCAAAGGTCGTCATCACAACATGTCGCAAATATATACGATATGAACTATCATGCAGGGCATTATATGAACTCTTTAACATATTTTTAATGGTTTGACATTGGGTATGGATCCAATGACATCATTGAGAGCCTACGAGCCTCTGCTTTGTAGACAGCTCTCTTTGTCTCAGCGACGATCCTATGCTCCAAGTGTCTCACATCTAACGTCAGACTCACAATGTACTATCCGAAAGTGTATATTATCTACTTCAACTATCTGTCGTGTCGCTGTTCCTGATAAGAATGAGGAGATACTTGCCCCTCGTCTCGGCAAAGACTTGTCTAGGAACGTTCAGAAGGAACTGACCAATGCAGCATTGTTTGGAGACTATGAAACATGCATATACCTCTTAAATCATACAAAATATCATGATATTATTAAATTGGATGATAGAGCTCTGAAGAAATTGGTTCAGAGGTGCTTTTCCAGAGGACTTCCTGGTCGAGCTCTAGAGGTTGTTCTTAATCTTCAGCCAAAGCCTAGTCCCAAGCACTTTTCAATTCTTCTGAAAGAATGTGCAACTCGTGGAGATATCAAGGAGTTGGATCGAGTCCTGGAGGCGCGACAGGGCCTGGGATATCGGCCAGATGTGTATACACATAGTGCTCGAATTACTGGGCTTGGAATGGCAAAAGAGTCAATAGCTGCCATGGGACAGCTTCAGTTGGCACTGAAAGATCCTACTTGTCAAAATAGCATAGAACTATACAATGCAACGATATCGGCATGTCTTCGATCGAATGACTTGTACGGGGCAGAGCATGTCTGGAACTTGTTGGCGAGTTCTGAGTGTGTCATGCCAGATATAGTGACGTTCAATGCCATGATAAAGGTGGGAGGAGCTACGGGTGACTTTGAAAAAGTGAAATATTATTATAATGAGATAGATAGACATGGGCTTGAACCTACATCTTGGACATATACAGCAGTATTCAGTGCAGCCTCCAGCTGCAAGGTAAATACTGCAGACTGGTTGATTCAAGTCTACAAGGCAATGTCAGTACAGCCGAATGATTACATACTCTCTAGCTTTTTTTCTGCCATGTCTCATTCTGTTTGCTCGAAAGATCATATTGATGTGGTGTTTGATCTCTTGGAAGAGTCACGAAGAGAGGGTGGATTAAATGAGATCACATATACATCATTCATAACATTCCTAGCTCGACAGGATATGCCAGACCGCGCTTTGGATATTTGGGATGCAGCAAGAAAAGATGAGATTGACGTGTCGCCTCACTTTTTCTCTGCCCTGTTCTCTGCATGTGCAAAGGCCAAGGGTTCTGCACTAGAATCGTTGCACAACATTGCGTTTGATGCGTTTGATGAATTCAGTTCCTGGTGGTTGGATCAGGATCCAGATAACATACCTAAACATATCCATAACGACTCATTGACAGCATATAATGCGTTCCTGAACTTTTTAGGAGAGAGCAATCAGTTTGATATCGCTCTTTTAATATTCGAGTCGATGAAATCACATGGACCTGTGCCTGATGTGGTGACATACAACACCATGCTGCATCTCTTGGGAAGCTCGCATGATGTTGATTCTGCATTGAAATTCTACTGGGAAATGTCTCAAGCTGGCTTAGAAGCCAATGAAAGAACTTTTGGGTCTCTATTGCATACATTTGCATCAATTGGGGATGCTGATGGTGCAAAGAAGATATTTCAGAGTCTGGCAGACTCCGGAATCGCGCCAAACTCTATATTATACACGTCGTTTATCAATGCCACCGTGAAACAAGGGAGTGAAGCTTCACTGAAATTATCGTTCGACTTGGCTGATGAAATGCGTGCAGCAAATATTCCATTGACAGATGTCACCTATGGATGCCTCTTGCTGGCATGTGAGAAGAAAGGAGATGTCTCCCATGCGCTTGATCTATATCAAAGGGCATGCATTGACGGTGTGACACCTTCAGATCAGATGCACAATATTTTGATATCGGTCTGCACACGATGTGGCAAGCTGGATGAAGCTTTGGATCTCGTCAAAGGAATGGCAAGAAAGCATTCAAACATACAAAAGCACACAATGAATTCACTCACTAGAGCCTTATCCTTTGAATCGCCAATCAGGGCTGCTCGAATGCTAAGTCTTATGCAAACAATGGGGATGCAACCGTCTAGGAAGACAAAACTTGAGGTCATGAAACAATGTGCACTAGCTGGTGATGTATCAGAGGCTCTTGAAATGTACAATGCACTCTGTTCCAGTCAGGTTGAGCTGGATGGCCCTTCTGGATCAGCACTGATCAGCAGTCTATGCAGTGCACAAAATCTTACAGATGCAGTACGAGTATATGATTCCATGATGGCCATGGCATGGAGGGGCTTGTCATCCTCAAAACGTGGGAAATCGCTGCCTAAGAGAGCTCATGAACCAAGTGGTATGGCTTTAGCATCTCTGGTCCAAGCACATGCAGCTGGTGGACTCATCAATCAAGCATGGAAATATTACGTCCAACTACGTCGGAAATCCAAGAGTCTCGAGGAGGCTACATTGACCAATAGACGGATGTTTGAAGCCTTGATAGAGGGACAATGCAGAGTGAAAAACCTCAAAAAAGCATTAACAGTGTTTGATGATTGGAAAGCTGCGAGTACCGCTGCGACAGTTCGATCTAATAAGTATCCTCCAAGGCTTTTACAGGAAATTCCTGCCAAGAAGCAGCAATCACCTGCTATCAAGGCTCGGAAGCAGCCCAAACTCAGTTATCTTGCCTTGGCATACTTGGAAGCAAGTTGCAACAGTGACCCAGAACATTCCTGGAGAGTCTACGATATTTTAGCAGTCATGAGATCTCAAAAGGAGTTCAAGAGACAGTCTGAACTTGCTCGACCCTCCAAGCGAAGTCATCATGTATTTCAGGATGAGTAAAGTAGAGAAATTTTACACACAAACTGAAAACTGAAGCATCTATTCATACACTCTGCACTCATCTGCAGAAGGATCTTCTTCACAAAATTGTTCGAGTGGATCCGAAGATACAGATTCTATCTCATCCTCCTCCAAATGTGCCAAAACTTTGACAGCCTTATCCCCATCTTCCACAGAAAACTCAACCTTGTAAGGAAGAGTCGCCGAGAGTTCCTTGCCCTCATATACAGACACATTCTGAACTATAGTTCCAATTCTTCCTTCGAGATTCAACCCATCCTTGAATTTTCCCACGTGAAACACCTGAATTGATTTCGACACTCGCACTTTGGCACCAGCATTGAGCGCCATGACGACAGGCTGTCCTCTTACTGCAAATGACATGATTCTTAGTGATTGCAATGAAATCTTTATGGTCAAAATATGAAATAGGGAAAATCAGGAGTGCTAATCGATATTGGTCTCGCAAGCAAAATCTCCCAAAAATGTTACTTTATGTAACATTTTAATTTGTCGACTTAAAATTTTTTTATCGGTTCTCGTGTCGTTGAAACCTCCAGCGAATTATATCAAAGCCCCGCCATTTGTATACCATAAAATTTCAATTATTACAATTAATTTCATGATATTGTCCTGAAATTCACCGAGAACCTGGTCTGCGGAGAATCGCGAGCTCGTTGCTGACACCTACCTGTCGACATTGTCCCAGGTTTCTGTCGGAGCTCCTACAACCGCTCTTGGGAATAGTATGGAGAATACAATTGTTTAAAATACCGTTTAATATATAGAAAAGAAGCGAGTTTTTGATTTCGAAAGAATATGCAGGCCTTTGTGAGCTCTCTCTCGGCCCTCAGAAACGGGCTCTCAAGGAGCTCACCCAATCACTATGATATTATCTGGGATTCGATGGCCGTTTTCGACCTAGCTTTGCTAGCGACGCTACTCATCTCTATTCTTGTTGCATTTGGATCCCGATTTGAGATTATCAAGGCTGGTCCTAGAATAGTGCGGATGGTTATGTGGGGAGTCCGTGCTGGGTACAGATATAAAAAGACAACGTTGCTATATAGATATGATACATCATTGTATGAGGAAAAGTTGAGCAAGTTGCATAGACAAGTGGCACATGGGCTGTTGAAAGTGTGTCAGAAAAATGGTGGAATCTATGTGAAAGCAGGACAGACTGCTGCATCATTGACAACATTGCCTCCAGAATACAGAGAAATGCTTGAGAAATTAGAGGACAGTGTCCCTCCTAGATCATTTGGATATATTCGCAAGGCATTTGAAATCGATCTAGGCCACAAGGTTGAAGATGTGTTTGAAATGTTTGAGACAAGGGCTACAGCTGCTGCATCACTTGCTCAGGTGCACAAGGCACGGCTCAAGGATGGGACCGATGTTGCCGTCAAGATTCAATACCCTGGACTGGAAAGTGCTCTCCATGCTGATTTAGCAGCAATGTCAATTTTAGCTGGAATAGCAACGTATGTATTCCGGCTGAGTGATTGGAGGTGGTTTCTGAATGAGTTGAGAGATAAATTGTCTGAAGAACTTGACTTTCGGAATGAAGCTGATAATGCTGCAAGACTGGCTGCATGTTTCTCCACCAGAACTGATATTGTCGTGCCGAGATTGTTTCCTCGGTGGTCATCCCGCAAGGTCTTGTGCATGGAATGGATTGAAGGTATAAAGGTCAGTGACACTGCAGAGTTGAAAAAATCTGGCTTGTCTCCGCGAGAGGTTGGATTATTGTTCCAAAGGATTGCAGCAGAAATGATGTGTACGCACGGGTTTGTTCATGGCGATATGCATCCAGGCAATGTATTTGTCCGCGCTCTGCCTCCATCAACAAATCCTCTGGCTCAGATTCTCCCCTGGTGCAGGCACAACCGACCGCAACTTGTGCTCATAGATCATGGATTATACTTTAGCCTTCCACCTGAGATGAGAATTTTATACTGCATGATGTGGTGCGCTTTTGTCTTGAACGACTCTGCCACAGCAACAACAGCAGCTATCCAACTTGCAGGTGAGACTACTGGAAGAGTTCTTCCTGCCATGTTGAAGCCCAGGGATTGGGACAGAATGTCTCCAGAAGAGCGTCTACGAGCACGAAACAAGGTCGGTTTTGGTGGGATGCAAGACATTCGAAATGCCATGAAGTCTTGTCCCCAACAGCTTGCGGATTGCCTCCGAGCCATGACTATTGTACGGCATACATGCAGCAGGCTTGGCACGAATATTGCAGATAGACTTCGAGTAAATGCAATAGAAGCCCTCAAAGGCCTCAAAGTTGCAAAACATGGTTCTCCTCAGCACCCACGAAAACGAGTGGAGTATGTTGGAGTCATGAAATCACGATGGAAGCGGTGGAGGCTCTGGGCTCACATTGCAGCCATGAAAATAGTCGCTTGGGTAGCTCTTATTGCCGGAGGAGGCATGTATATTGAAGATATGCAAGAAGATAGCGTATCGAAGCCCCCCACAGAGAGTGGCAGTGAGTCAGTTTCAGTTCAGAAGCCACATCAGAGACAGTCTTTCCAGGTCCATGTAACGCCTGCTTGACATTATGGTAAATAGTATACGACATTTTTATTCCTTATGTAGTAACAGACGACATTTTTCTAGCAATCTACGTGAAAGACCCTAGAAAACAGATGTGATTAGAAATGGTCATCCAGAATCCTATCCAAAAGATTTTGGTCACGTCACTGGACCACTGAATCACGTGCAGGTGACAAAAAATCAGAGACACGTAGATTTTTAGCATATTTAATTTCTACAACATATAATTTCATTATCTGAACAGTCTGTAAGATTGTCAGTAAGTTATTTTCAACTGAAATACAACACTCTTTTGCGTCAACAGAACGCATTTAGCTTTTTGCCTCAGAAAGGAATCGCAAGTCTTCGATTTCCCTTCTATCAAACAGTTGATATTCATAATAATTATTGGATATCATTTGTTTGTTACGAATTCAGAAATCGCCGCCCGAGAGTCTCCGTGGATACGCATTCAACACGTTGAATCGACGTTAGCCTCGAAACTTCACCTGTAGACAGGACAATATTGGGCATTAAACAGAAAATTTGTCATCTTTGGAGAAGAAATGAATTGTCAAATGCAGCGAGTAACCTGTGTTGGGCGAACGTGTGGTCACGTGGTGGTTCGTTCACGTCAACGCCTTGTGGCTCCCCCCTCAAGGGGAGGAATTTCACTCAAGCGAGGACTTTGTTTGCGCACAAAAGTGGCATTTGAAGCCACCGAAGTGGCTGAAGATGTTCAGCCACCAACAATGTCAGAGTTATCCTATAATCAGCAATATGAGCAGTTGTATGCTGGTCACAACGGTGCTGAGCTCAATTTGAAAAAGCCTGTACCAAAGCCAGTGATGAACTTGCAGGCTGGTGAGGAAGGCGCTAAGAAAGTCTTATTCTCTGATGTGTATGGACTGCCAAAGAGGAATTTGTTCTTCAACAGAGAGTATAATACGAATGATCTCATTTATGTGGGTTTCATGGTTGCCATGCATGGCCTGGCATGCCTTGCACCCATGACATTCTCTTGGCCAATGGTATGGCTCTTCTTAGGATCATATTTTGTGAGCGGTTGTCTTGGAATCACACTCTCATATCACAGACAATTGTCTCATAGATCGTTCCAGACACCAAAGTGGCTGGAGTATGTGCTTGCATACTGTGGTGTTATTGCTGTTCAAGGTGACCCAGCTGAATGGGTGTCAAGCCATAGATATCACCACCTTCACTGTGACACCCCTCTCGATCCTCATTCTCCCTATGAAGGATTCTGGTGGTCCCACATGGGTTGGTTGTTGGACCATCAGACAACATTGGAGCGTGTCCACGATAGATCCAATGCAAGTGATATGTACAAAGATCCATTCTATAGACATTTGGAGAAATATTATGGATTGCATGTTGCTGGACAGCTTGCATTGTTGTATGCCCTTGGTGGGCTCCCAGCTCTAGTGTGGGGTGGGGCACTCCGTATTGTCTGGGTCTACCACATTACATGGTTTGTGAACTCTGCAGCTCACGTCTGGGGTAACCAGACCTACAATACTGGAGATTTATCTCGTAACAACTGGTGGGTTGGTATCCTTGCTTTCGGAGAGGGTTGGCATAACAACCATCATGCCTTTGAATGGTCTGCACGCCATGGTCTTGAGTGGTGGCAGTTTGACATGACATGGCTCATGATTAAACTCTTGGAAACGTGTGGTCTGGCAACTAATGTTAAGCTCCCATCTGAGAAGCAGAAGGCTCGACTGGCGTTTGAAAAATAAATGCAGCCTGTTAGAAGTCGCTGAGTGTTCCCAGCAGAATGTTATGTATGGTATTCATCATTTTTTATTTTTAAATGTAATTCACCCTATTTATTTCTCATGTATCACCGAGAAAGGTTCATATTGCTGCCATACAGATAATAGGGTATCTGTGGCGATGGATGATGTTTTCAGGGCTCTCTTTGCTCTTGTGGAGACTGAGGCCTTGATTGTTTCTGAAGCACGTAATCGAAGTTCAAGTAGGTACTTATCTCTCTCAAGTTGCTCCATACCTTGCTGTAAGGAGATAATCTGGCCATCTTGTGCTGATTTGATGGCCTCGAGATCTTTTATAGTGTCCTTCATCCTAGATGTGTCTGTAATGAACATTGTCAATCTCTTTCTCATCACCCTCTGTTGCTTTTTTAGCTTCTGCACCGTTATATGTGATTCAGTTGAAGCTTTGTTCATTTCCTGCAGATATCTAATGTGATTTCCCGCTATTTTAGTCTTCATCGAATTGCAGGATGACACTAGTAAGCTCACGTTGGCATCCATGTTCTCAATAATGATATCTTGATTCTCCATGGTGTGGCGGAGCAAGGTTGATACCCAACTGGTGAAACATTGACGCAAGAGCATGGAGCATTTGAGACGTTCTGTGAGTGTACACATACTCTTCAACTTGTGATGTTTGGATCCCCAGGAGTGTGCTCGCCATTGTGACAAAGCATGCCTCATGGCAGCCTTGTTCTTTTCCTCTTGCACTGCTGCACAGTGTCTGATGTAGCGTTGGAGGAGAGCGGTATTATACCAGAATATCAGACAATTGTGAGAGACAAGATCCTTTGTACCTTTCACCTGGTCCTTCCAACATTGAGCCACAATCTCGCATGTCTGTCTTCTCTTCCAAGCAACCAGTCTGGCATATGAAAGTTTCAGTGCCTTTGCTCGTCGGCTCCTTTCAACAAGAGCATGGAACGATTTTGATGCTATTCTATGGTTTGAAAATGCCCTGCCAAGAGCTTCAATCTGAATTTTAGTACTGTAATGTCGCCAAGAGGCAAAAGCATTCCCAACCAACCTATGATTCACATGGCTCTTTTGTAGTATATTCTCTCGTGCTTGATATTCTGATCGATATGTCTCTACCCAGACCTTCGTATACACTAGTTTTAATCTATTATTATGAAATAATGTAGCAATACGTGTTGCTTCCTTTGTGCGCTGTTCCCAGAGGCACTTGTGTAACCATAATATCTCAAGCACATGCTGCTTACTTCTCTCTTCTCTGACTTTCGTGAATGATCTGACCCTCATACTCTTGAAATATTGCATATGCCAGATCTCAAATGCCATTTTAGTGGTACTGGTCTTTGTCCTTGATAACACCCGTCCAGAAAGTGCTCCAACTTTCTTTGACCTGATAGTGGTTGCAAGCCATTGAGAGAGCATCATGGATACATCTTGCCTGCTTCTTTGACGAGATATCGCTTCCAGACTAATTTGGAACAATTTTAGTGACTTTGAATACTTATTGAAACGCCTCCATGCAGCAAAACATATATATATGGCATTCTTAAGCCGTTGAGCCCTCCATTGAGCACTAAATGTATCAGCTGTGATTTCTCTCTTGTGGTGTCTCTGGTATAGATCAATTTCCATCTTCATCCATTTGATAGCTTCATCCCTCTCTTCTAGACTGCGACGTATATCAGGGTTGACAATTTCAATATGAACAGGAATCCTGGGTTCTTTTTCCAGAGCATCCAACTGTTTCATGAGCAAAGATATTGACGAAGTAAATTGAGACTCCTGAGCGTTCAACTGCGAGGAAATATCTCTCCGATACTCATCATATGCAGATTGCAGCTCTTTCAACTTTTTCAATGATACCTTACCATCATATTCGGCAATGTATAGCCGGTCAAGTAACGCCTGGTTGTCAGATATTACCTCTGCCTTTTTCTTGTTCATGTCTTCTAGATTCTCCTGTAAAAGAGTCAGCACAACAGTCATTTCTTGTTTATCCCGTGACAGTTTGTCATTGCACATCATATAACTCTCTAGTTTCTCCTTCAAGCGATCATTGACAGTTTGCAATTCCAGCATCATGTCAGATACCCCATCTGTATCCTCTGGCTCCTCAGATTCGGCTTCCTCACTGCATGATTCAATATATTCCAGCAATGGAGAGCTCTCTACACATGCCTCATCTGCAGAGATTGTACATTCTGGGATCGACACAGAGGGTGCCTTGAAATTACTGACAAGAATGTAGAACCGTGACCAAACCTCCATAGCAGTATCCTGCACATCACTAGAGTGCCCATTTTTGCCCCGCAAAATGACCTCGAGCAGATCAATGGCGGTCGTTACTCCCCTAGCAAAATCCACAAAATCGTCAAAACACGACTGATTCCACTCTGCTGGATACGTGATATCATTCCACAAGTCTACTGCCAGCATTGCAATGGCATGATTCCATGATGATGCTCCCTTGCTGAGAAACGGACGGGCTTCTAGCCAGACCTCAGTATCCTCCCCAAGCATATTATAATGTAAGAAATATTCCTTCAATGAGCATATGAATTCTTCAACCGTTTCTATATTTTCTGTGGCGAGACTTTTTCCAACAACCTCCTCTATCTGCCTGCACACTTTGTCATAGTCCTCTTCCCATACTGGCCCATACTGGGACTCGGTCAACCTATGGAGTAGAAATATGAGACTTGTAAGGATGCATTCCTCAATAACTGTTCTTTGCGCTTGCTTCACTTCGTCTGTTGATATTTTCACCCCGTCAAGTTCACAAATACTTGGTGAATATGCAAGTATCCTCTCTCTGTAGTGAGGAGTAGCCTCTGCCATCCTATTCCCAGCAAAGTTGAAACGCTTCAAGTTTACTAGCGATTGTAGCTCCCTTGGAATGTGATCAAAGAGATTGTCTGCCAGAGATAGCGTCCTGAGATTTTGAAACATCTCCAATCCTTGACCACCTGTCAAGTTGTTCTTTGAGAGAAGAAGGCCACGGCAAGACAGGTCTTCCTTCTGAAAGCAACCGCAGGAAATACCATCATTTTCTAGCGAACATTTGCAAATAGAGCGCAAATTCAATCCTACAGCGTGGATTCGTGGCTCTGAAGAAGATATGCCGTCATAATTGGTCTTCACGTTCGGAAACAATCCACTGCGAAGTGATGTCTGTATTCCTGGTCTACATCTATCTTGAGGTATCTTATTTGGATCTCGAAGCAAATCAGATAAGATGAAAGCCTCTTGTGGCTCATTTGCCTTCCCCATTCTTCACCATTGAAAAGTTCGTTGGCAACAACCACCTGATACTCGACCTTCTTTTGACCGTGTAATATGTGCTACAACAGCCCTGAATAAAGTATTTACAGCTAACAATATTTTATTATTGATCGGGTGTTGAAGGAATCGGTAGCTTTTGCAAGTTTTCCAAAAACGTCCTCGCCTCAACAGATATTTCAAGACTCGAAGAGGTCCATCTTGGTTCCTGAAATGAGTCCCAAGGCTTTGCGGGCACAAAGGTTCTCCCCCCATCTACAAGACACAATGCTTGTAAGTAATCTTCCAAGTGGAACTCGTCTTCATCATCCTTGAAAAAGCGATATCCTTTCTTCTGATGTTCTCCGAGCCGCTTGCCCTGCCGATTATCCTGCCGCACCCCCTTCTTCCACTGAATCTCATCTTCTGTCAGTTCCGGGCGTACCAATGTGACACACAAAATCTTGCATTTCTTTCCATCAGAACCAATATCATCTTCTAAATACCATGACGACTCTTCCGTATTGACCACACGGTAATCATCATTTCTGGATTCTTCCTCTGAGTTTCTCCAAAAAGTCCGCTGAACGTTGAGTGCATTCCTGACACGAATATCAACTCCTTCATCTGTTACCAAGACCTTGACATCATCCTGATCTATCCAGAATGGAACCTCAAACTGTAAAATAGCATCATCATCCCCCTCATACAACTCGTACGGGGCCACAAGACAGCGAACCCCATCTGAATCACCCTCAAACAACTTGGTCCAATGATGCTTCCATTCATGCTTTTGTATCGATAAGACACACATGGTATTATCTTCTGTTCGAATAGATTCAATAGGGACTGTCAAGTCAAATGGCTCGGACAGAGTCCGTTCAATCAGAGGAGGGGAGTTTTCTGCCTGAATCAGCAACACACTACCCTGAAGACTCACGACAAGCTCCTTGTCACTGTACCCTGTGGGCACTTTACAAGCAATGAAAACTTTTGAATCTGTCTGAGCCCACATATAATACCTTGCAATCCTTAAATCATACAATCTGTATCGATCTTCCTTTGTAATCATCTCATATGCTGCATCTTTAAAGTCCCTGATATCCTGCAGCTCAGCATGTGTTCTGTAATGAGGATTCGCCTGATCAGTAAGTCGAGCGTCTTCTTTCTTCTTACTCTCCAACTCTCTCATGGCCAACTTTTCTGCCATGTGATTTGAGTTCACAAGTGGCCAGTGAAGAGGATACCCATCCTTCCAGTGCCTTTTCAGTGTGCAAAACTCACAAATCTTCATCTTACATGTCCAGCACTCTTTCGTCGCAGGTCTTCGACATACTTCACAGGTAACAACAAGCTGGGTATGTGGGTTACAGGTCAAGCCAATGTTTTCAAATTCATCCAGAAGAATATCCTCCCCTCCCTGGGCAGATGTTGATGATTTCACATACCGAAACTCCAGCTCACGAGCCCACGTATCATAGACGTTCCGTCTATGAGGATCACTCAGAACCTCATACGCATGTTGGATCCTAGAAAATACCTTTGCATCACCACCTTTATCCGGATGATGGGTTCTGGCCTGGCTCCTATACGCCCTTCGAATATCAAGACTCGTTGCATTCCTATCTATCGCCAAAATATCATACAACGCCCTACCTTCAAGGTCTTCAACCTATAGTAGAATGATATAGTGTACGTAAAGTAACGAAACGCTGCGTTTTTCTGGAAAGATTCGTATGCGTTGACTGGTTTGAAATGTCAACGCAGTCCAGGAGAGTCTCCAGGGAAGACTGTCAACATCCTTGTATCTATGTTTTATACAAAACATGTACATCACATACCTGCCCCCAAGGATCAGTGCCTCTGCCAGAGTCTGCCTCACCTCCTCCTCCTCCTGCTCTTGCCATGTCTCAATAGTTCCACGGAAAAGAATCTGCTAATATGATCTCGTGATTGAATCGACATAAACAAGGAATAATAATAATAAGATAATACTGCAGTATAGCGCTGTTACATCCATCTACAAAAGAAATAAAGGTTCAAGAGCCAGTTGAGAAGGTCCATATGATGATTGGGTCCATATGATGGACATAGATATTATACATTTCATTCCATACACCCGTGACTGGATCCAATCTTGAAATCTCTGAGGACATGCATGTAGGTTACGTTTCCTCTTTGTTGGAAACAACCAGCATATCTGCTATGGAAATGTGTCTGAGTGTCCCATACATATGGTGTGTATGGGAGACTATCTCTCCGGGGGATCGATCCATTGTTGCTCCGAATACTTGGCAGTCATTATTATGTCAGTAATTATTACGTTCACCTAGTATACTATTATGTATTATGTTATAGAAAGATCATGATCATATACATCATCAGGAGGAGGTAGGAGATTCTATAGAGTCGTCTGACTGGTATCGTTCTCTCGGAGCACTGTTGCCACTATAATGGCCGCGCACTGGGCATTGCTCACAGGAGCAACAGGGTTTATTGGAAAATCGGTTCTGAAACGTTTGCTCTGCGATTCTATAGAATGGATGGTTATTATAATAATTAGACCTAAACTATTGACACGGACGACGTCTGGGAAAAGGATCCGACGGACAAAGCACTCGAGACCCACAACAAGCGAGACGAGAATGAAGACTCTTGTTGCCTCTCTGGGATTATCAAAGGAGCAAGCGAACCGTGTGTATTATATTGAATCACATATTGATGCATCGACGGATTCAGACGTCTTGTATGAGGCTATAGAAAAGGAAATGTCACGGCACGGATCGCCGCCCCTGAGATTGGATCTGGTAATTCATATGGCAGCATCACTGCAGCAAGATTGTGATGATATGCCTTTGGAGAAAGTCGAGAGGATTCGGCAGAGGAATCAAGACGTGAATGTACGAGGACTACGTACAGTACTTGCAGCCATCGAACGCTTTGGTACTCCAGACAAGGTCCGAGTCCTCAGACCTTCTATTGTCTGTGGCGCAGATTCCAATACTGGTTTGATGGCCTCTCTGAGATACTTTGACAGTCGTTGGAAACGTATTCTGGGGAAGATGTTCTTCTGTCTCCAGAAATCAGTTCCATTTATTGGGAATGAACATGCGATTATTGACGTTATTGATATACAGGATACTGCTGGCGCTATTATGGATCTGGTTCACCTTGACTGCTGTCCACGTGGACCAGCTGGTACGTACCACCCGCATAAAAAAGGATCAGGTCTTGGGTCTGTGTATTACATGAGCACGGCGTATGTACACGGGAAACGGAAGGGTTTGTTGATGGAAGAACCAGTGTACACAAAGCCCGATCAAAAGTATAACAATTCGTATGAAGAGACGAAAGCAAAGGCCGAGAACATTGTTGATGCATGGGCAGCAAGGCTCTCTGGATCCCAGACAATGTGCACATACCACCACATTACAAATGAAAACTCCCCAACCTTGGGAGAAATCGTCAGTATCGTCCATGCACATTACAATATATCACCTTGGTATACGAGTAAGATCCAATTTTGTAGTGATATGGATGCTTTTGAGGTAGCTTTGAAGGGTATTAGGCCACGAATGGCTCAAAAGTATCTGGCAAAGTATTTTAGGCACATCAGAGTCTTGACACCATATCTACTCAGGGATTCTTCTGCTGCATTTGACTGTTCCATCACAAGGTCTATACTTGGGCGTAGCATAGCCAAGAATGTATCTACAGATTATTTTTTATCGACAGTGTAATACCATAGACATTGTGTATCATCTGCATGCCTGCAGTTGCTGATGCCTCTGTATGTAATACATGTGGAGCATGCAGGTACTCGTATTATCAATTCATACTACATGAATGAATACAAAATACTGCAATGGGACGTAGGAAACAGGCAAATCCTGTTGCAAAGAGGCCCGTTGTCGAACAACCTCAGGTGGTTGAAAAAGAGACGAAGAAAGGTCTCGTTGCTGCGATTTGGGATGCTGCTCGACAGGATGAAGAACTATATATACATCAAATAGAGCATGGTGGAAATAAAAGGCTGAAAGTGGACAAACCGTCGTCGTCGTCGCTGGTTTTGTATGTGGAACCACCTGGTGCGTTTGAATGTGGGACTCGGTTCCTAGTGGGGTTTATTGGAGTTTCTGTGGGTGGCGTTGATGGGAATACACTGGAGAATATGGTACAATATGGTCCTACGACATGGACACTCTGCTCTTCTGAAGACGATTCTACCAAAAGAATCACAGGAAAGAAGAAACAGACCAAGGAGAACAAGAAGGAGACCCTGGTCATGGAGGCAGAGCAGGATAAGAGGCTGAGATTGACACTGGAGATAGTAGAGCCACGTATCTTGGATACGGTGCTCAAGAGCTCGCATGTGACATTAGGTCCCATAATACAAGATGAAAAGGGTGGTTATAGGATTGGTGTGAGTTTGACGGAAAAAGCGTTTCAGCAACTCACATCATATCCCGAAGATGCTGCGGGTACGAGTAAAAGCAGAGGTATGTTGCAGTTGCTGAAGGAACTGGGATGTGTAGAAAAATCAGGGGATGAGGAAGCTTCATTTCTCAATGGGGAGGAGTGTCCCATGATTATCTCGTCTGATGAGTCTGGCCCTCTTCATGATACTGAGCTGGATGCAGCAAGCCTGTATCAGCTGATCAAACCAACAGGTGATGAACAAGAATATGGAGGAAAATTATCTGAACTTAAACCGACACTGCATGGGTATCAAAAGAGGGTTTTGCACTGGATGATTGGGAGGGAGAAATCTCCAGGTGTTGAACGCCTTGTCCTGGAAAAGCCTGTACAGTGTCTTGTATTGAAACGTGGGCAATCTGGTGGGCTTGGATATAATGTAGAGGGTTCTGGTCGTACATTTTACATTAATCCTTTTAATGGAATGATCTCGCACAATCCAACGCAGAGAGAGATCAGGACACCCCCTGGTGGAATTGCATGTGATGAAATGGGTCTTGGGAAAACGGTTGAGACCCTTGCTCTGATTGCTGCAAATCCTGCAAAGCATATTAAACGGATATTGAAGAGTACTTGCAAGGATACAAAAAAAGATTTGAGTACGGAAGAGATTTCCTGTATCTGTGGCGTCAGTGCTTTGTTTGAATACGGACAGGTTCATGTCCCACTGCTAATCAAATGTAGTATCTGTGGCGTATGGAGTCATCTTCATTGCCACGGGTTGAATTCCTTTAGTGATCATAGTAATTGGAAATGTTCCAAGTGCTGCTCAATGGAAGTCATGCATTCTGAATTGATTGAAAGCCGTGCCACATTGATTGTCTGCCCAGTTCCCATCTTGTCCCAATGGGAAAGTGAAATTGAAAAGCATGTCGTGCATGGGGGGTTCAAAGTCATCAAATACCTAGGCCAGGAGCAACCAAAAAGCAGTGCTTCTTCACGTGTGGTCACTCCTGATGACTTGGCTGATGCAGATATTGTTTTGACAACATATGATGTCCTGCGACATGACCTGTATCGTAACCCTGATCGAACAGCAGGGCGCAGTCTCCGGTATGAAAAGCGGTATCATATAGTCCCAACTCCATTGACTAGTGTCAAATTCTGGCGAATAGTCGTGGATGAAGCGCAAATGGTTGAGAGCAGTACAGCCAAGGCTACTGAAATGGTTAAGAAAATTGCTGCTGTTCATTTGTGGTGCGTCACAGGAACTCCAATATCCAGAGGGCTGGAAGATCTATTTGGCCTCTTTTCGTTTTTGAAACTTGAACCATATGGATACAAAGGTTGGTGGTCCCGGTTGATACAACAGCCTTTGGAATCAAAAGAGGGGTATAAAGTTGCACTGTCCAGACTTGTGAAACTTTTAAAGCCTTCTCTTGGAGGTATCATGTGGCGTTCTTCTAAAGCAGATGTTGCTCATGAAATTCGTATACCCAAGCAATATGTCTGCACCACGGAGCTTGATTTTTCAAATATTGAAAAACACTTTTATGCTAGGCAGCATCAGGCATGTTGTGGAGTGGCCAAGAGTGCATTAACAAAATCTTCAAAGTGGTCCAAAGTGAGTCCTGAGGACTCGAAAGTACATGATCAAATCATAACAATTGAAGAAGGAGAAGCTGAGGATAGGCTATTGACGAAAAAGGAAGAAAGAAAGCTTCTCCTTCCTCTTTTGAGACTGCGCCAAGCTTGTGTTCATCCACAAGTAGGAGCTGGAGGTCTGAAATCATTATCACACATTAAAACACCCATGTCTATGATACAAGTTCTTCAAGTCATGGTTGGAAAGGCAAAAGTGGATGCTGAAGATGCCCAGCGGCTGCTTTTATCTACAATCAATGGTTTGGCAGGGCTGAAAATCCTTCAGGAGAAGTATGCTGATGCAGCATCAGATTATAGAACGGTTTTGAAGATCTGCAAGGGAAATGAAAGTTTGATAAAAGCAGATAAACTACAAATACTTCATACAGTGTTTAATCTTAAACATGTTTTGCACAAACCTGGTGTGGGAAAGACTTTGGAGGATAGTGACCTGGAGGCAAAGACACAAGATTTGGAGAACTCCTACATGTCTGAGCCCTCTGCAAGATTAGACAGCCAATCATTCGAGTTGGATCAAATTTTGAAACAAGAAGATACCATAATCAAGAAATTTACATCGGGGAATGGCAACAAAGCTTTGCTGGAAAATTGGTGGGTTGCAGCTATTCATCTGCTTGAAAAACATAGTAGTGATGAAGGAGAAGGGTTTGTCACAGACCTGAAGCGCTCGCTCATGCAAGATGAAGTGTACCGACAGACTGCATCAAAAAATGTCACCAATCTTGCTGATCGTTTTGAGGATATATTCGGTCTGAAAATGTTGCTTGGCCAAGAGCTCCACGGTCAGGAAGAAGCCCGCAAGGATGTCAAATCACTGCTTAGTCACCTAGGTGGTCGAGTTAAGCAAAGAGATCCTAGTTTGATTGATGCAGCAGCTCATTGTGCTACTTGTCGGTCTTTCAATGCCATTGGCGGCGTGGTTTGTGAGCATTGCCATTTTGACAAATCTATGATTAGTTGGGAGGTACGCCTGTTCACCCTCATCGCAACAGCGAGAGGAAAGGCAGACATTTCGACTGATCACATCGCAGAGGCCGCTCACAAAAGCTCCCTGTATAGAGTAGGCATGGGTGGTATTGGAGAGAAGGGGCCTTTGCAGGAAGATCATGTTGGTGGAAAAAGATCAGACAAGAAAGTGGCAGACTCAAAAGTTACAAGAGGTCCAAGCCAAGCAGAGAAAATACTTCGTCATTTAGCCACGAGTCTTAAATCTTTACATCCAGTTGGTGAAGAGGATGAAGACGAAAAGATGATGCTTGTCAGGGCAGCAAAGTGCCATTTGGATCTTATGGTGCTCAGGAGAAAAGAATACATTAAAATTGGTGCAGTAGCATCTGCTCAGAGGCAGGTACTATATGCTCTGGATGAGCTTAATATGAGTCAAATGCGAATGAAATTGAGAGGTGACAACCAGGTGGTATCTCCTGAGGAAGAACGCTACACTGTTCATCCATTGGAAATTCCATCCAAGCTGGAGGAGTTTAGAGATGAATACATTGTGGCAGAGGCAGACCTGCAAAAGTCTCTTGGAACTTTGAAGTACCTTAAAACCCTCGAGAGGTTGAATCAAAGCTCAACATCAGACCAGGACTTTAGACTTGAAGAAGAGCCATGTCCTATTTGCCACGAGTCCCTTGGAAATGATGTTGCCATGCTACCGTGTGGTCACATGCTATGCGTGGCATGCAATGTTCGTATAGTTGAGAAAGAGAACAAAAATAGAACTGATCCCATAATGAAATGTCCAACATGTAGAGCCATCACCCCAGCTTCAGAGACAGCTGTGGTTACAAATCAGTTTTCCCAGGAACTGAAGCATGATCAGGATAGCCCATGGCACGGAGAAGCAGCAATAGAAATCAAGGGATCCTTTGGCTCCAAAATCGAGGCAATATTAAAGAGAATACTTGTAGTGAATCAAAAGCGCCCAGGTGATAAAATAATTGTGTTCTCCAGCTGGAAGGATGCACTTGATATTTTGGCATATGCTTTGGAGCAAAATGCATTTGAATATCTGTATCCAAAAAGCGGTAAGATCTTTGACAGAGACATTAAAACTTTTAGAGACTCTGAAAATTCTAATGCACCTCGTGTCTTGCTCTTGATGCTGAAACAGGGTGGCAATGGACTGAATTTACAGCAAGCACAGCATGTCATATTTATAGAGCCTGTGATGGATCCAGGCGAGGAAGCACAGGCAATTGGGAGGGTAGATCGCATGGGACAGGTCAAAGAAACATTCATACACAAGTTTGTCGTTCGTAACAGTGTAGAAGAAAATGTTCGAAGAATCAGCGAAAAGAAAAAACTACATGATGGCATCATGAGCAAGCATCACAACCAAAATAAGCAGCACCTAAGTCTGAAGGAAGTGACCACATTATTGACATAATTCATTCAATTTGATTATAGGGTATTTGATTACAAGTTTTATGACTGCAATTAAATTTTTATCATGATTATTCGTCCATTAAATCTTCATCCTCTTCCCATTCTGTATTATTGATCATATTGTCAAGTTTTGCTCTCTTGACACTCGCACCACTCATGGCAGCACGGGCTGCTGCTGCTGCCTCATCTGGCACGACTGTAAAAGTGAGAACGTTGTTGTCAACTCCAACAGTCACTTTGGAGTCATCAGGAAGCTCTCCACTGATTATCATGCGCGACAGCGTCGTGATGATATTATGCTCCAGCCATCTCCTCAATGGCCTTGCTCCATACATGTGATCATAACTCTCATTTGCAGCATAATCTAGGGCCTCGTCAGTCATGTTGAGAGTTATTGACCTCTCTACCAATCTCTTATTGAGTTCAATCGTTTGGAGCCTGGCAACCTCTCTCAGCTGATCTGGTCCGAGGGGATCAAAAATGACCATTTCATCCAGCCGATTCAAAAACTCAGGCCTGAAGCTGCTCCTAACCACATTCATCACTGCCTCTTTTGCATCTGGCCCATTACCGTTTTCTAATAGAATCTTGGATCCCAAATTTGAGGTCATGATGATGATTGTGTTGGCAAAAGACACTGTTTTGCCTAGGGAATCCGTCAGTCGGCCATCATCGAGCACACCCAGCAGTACGTTCATGACATCTGGATGTGCCTTCTCTACCTCATCGAAAAGAACCACGCTATATGGTCTCCGACGTACGGCTTCTGTAAGTTGACCTCCAGACTCATGGCCTACATACCCTGGTGGCGCACCAATCATTCTGCTGACAGAGTGCTTTTCCATATATTCAGACATATCTATTCTGACCAGCTGTTTCTCACTATCAAACAACATTGCAGCTAGAGCCTTTGCCAGCTCTGTCTTACCAACACCTGTTGGACCCAAGAACAAAAATGAAGACCCTCTAGCTCTGGACCCAAGGCCTGCTCTTGATCTCAGTACTGCATCAGCAACAGCCCTGACGGCATCATTCTGTCCAATCACACGCTCATGCAAAAAGTCTTCAAGATGCATCAATCGCTCTCTATCTGTAGACTGAAGCTTGTTGACTGGAATTCCAGTCCATTTAGACACGACAGTTGCCACATCTTCCGGCATAACAACCTCGCTGAGCATGTGATCGGCTTCTTTGGCCTCTGCCTGGCGTTTTGTCAAAGCCTCAGCAACCTCTGCCAAGGCTCCATAACGAATATCAGCAACCATGGCAAGGTCCATTCTATTCTCAGCCTGCTCTAGTCTAATCTGAAGCTCTTCTTTTTTCTTTTGCAAAGCTTTAATCTCATCAAGTCGTTGTTTTTCAGATTCATACCTCATTTGTAATGGCCGTAATGTATCTCTAATCTCTCCCATTTCCTTTCGGACCTCTGCCACTCTCTCCTGTGACACCTTGTCCTTTTCCTTCTCAAGAGCCTTTTCTTCCACCTGAAGTCGAATCATCTGCCGTTCGAGCACATCAATCTGCTCTGGCTTACTTTCTAACTGGACTTGAAGATTACTGCAGGCTTCATCGACGAGATCAATCGCCTTGTCAGGCAAAAATCTATTTGTAATATACCTATCAGAGAGTTCTGCTGCCACCACGAGCGCTTTATCTGCAATCTGCACTCCATGATGTGACGAGTACCGTTCCTTTAATCCTCTTAAAATCTGTATAGTATCTTGTACAGATGGTTCACCGACAAGAACTTGCTGGAAACGCCTCTCAAAAGCAGCATCCTTCTCCACATGTTCCCTGTACTCTTCCAGTGTAGTTGCACCAATCATCCTCAACTCTCCTCGTGCAAGCATTGGCTTGAGTAAGTTGGCTGCATCCATGGCACCATCAGTCTTTCCAGCGCCAAGAATCAAGTGCATTTCATCAATAAACATGACAACTTTGCCCTGTGCATCCTGGACTTCCTTGATGACTGCTTTCAGACGTTCTTCAAATTCCCCTCTATATTTTGCTCCTGCTATCAGAGCCCCAATATCCAGTGAAATCAAACGGACATCCTTTAATGTATTTGGAACGTCATGCTTCACAATACGTTGAGCTAGACCTTCCACGATAGCAGTCTTACCAACACCAGGCTCTCCAATCAGCACTGGATTATTCTTTGTCCTACGGCACAAGACCCGAATCACACGACGAATCTCTTCATCCCGACCAATCACAGGATCAAGCTCTGCAGCACGGGCTGTCAAATCCGTTCCATATTTTGAAAGCGCTTCAAACTGATCATCAGCATTAGCTGAGTCGACACGGTGGGATCCTCTCGTCGCTTCCAGTGCATTCACCACCTGCCCTTTACCCAGACCAGCTTCTTCCAGTGCCTTGGTCACATCTTTGGAAACTTCCAGAAGAGCCAAGAACAAAACATCAACTCCCATGAACGAATCATCCTTCTTTTTCATGATTTTATTTGCAGCTTGAAACACCTTTTTCGTGTCATTGCCAAGATATACATCAGTCGGGGCAGGCTCCACCTTTGGAAGCACCACCAACCTTCTCCTCAGCAATCGAACAACACTTTTATACGATGCATCCCCACCTTGCTTCAAAATAGCATGTTTTGCAAGACCTTCAGGATCCTCCACCATCACGATTGCCATGTGAATAGGGTGAAGCTCTTGATGCTGCTCCTCAAGGGCAAGATCCCTTGCAGCGTTCACCACCTCTGCAGTCTTCTGTGTCAATTTGTTGGGATCCATTGTCTATTGTCTACTCTGATTGATTTTTTATCTATGTTTTTGTTGTAGTATTCTGATATACTACTGTTCAACGCAGTAAACCTAACACTAGAGTCGTCAAGTGTCTCGACGAGATTTGAGTTTGTTTCAAAGAAACGAGTGCTGTGACACCAGATGGTTATATACCAATCGATGTGGGTATTATACCAATAAAATACAATGATATATCTGTACGAAGATAGATAATTCTTTTATTTTAGAATGGAATCGAATGTCGAGACTCGCATTTCATATTCCTGATGACGTGGACTGGACCATGGCTCAGACCCTGGAACCTTCTCAGAAGGTTCCAGAATATTCCATCCACATTGACCGAACTAACAGCCGTTTGTGCAGTGTTTGATACATATCTTGATACGTAAAGCTGTTCCTGTGACCATTCCGAGTCTGGATACACTGCTTCCTTGCAATGCATGGGATCACAACACCCAACTGTCACACAAGAGTGTCAGGGTCAAGGCCAGGCCCACATCTGACTGATTCTTTCATCCCCATCTTGTTTTCTCTCTTATTCCAGGCATACAGTACTATAGATAGAGTACATCACACAGAAGATTGTATGATCTATGGGATGCATTCCATGCCACCTCCTGATCCCACCAAACGTGGAGCCTGATTAATAAACTCTTGAGATTCTCAAAAAGAGACATGTTGAACAGACTGCCATCGGGTCCCAAATCCTCATGTATCAGCAGAAGAAAGATGGCATCTTTCTAGTAATCTATAATTTATTTTTTAGTATTTACAAGATATCGAGGCATCGTTTCTTCTGGACAGTCGGGTGTCGTTACTGCAGGTCTTTCTGTTGCTGTTGGAAGACGTGGCAGTTTACGGATAGATACCCGCTGTCTACAGGATTGTCTACGATCATCTCTCTGACATTTGAATAGATTTACAATATACTGTAGAGATTGAAATGATGTCCGTCGGTATGATTACTAGTGTTTGTGACACGGTTGGTCGTGTGCCAGTCTTGGCTGTGGTGGTTACAACAACATATGAAGGAGCACTGCGGTGTGTATTCGTCGGCGTATGATACTATTATTATTTCAATCTACAGGGATCTTTGTGCTGAATAGAGCAAGGCGAGACGTGTATGACAATGGACCCAAGGACAGGCGATAGCAGCAGCGGTTCACGGTCTCCGAGGGCGTCAGCTGCCAATACGCAGATGCAGAGGCGCCATGCACTGATAAATAGAGCTGTAGAAGGGGTTACGCTACCCACTCCCGTCCGTGTGCCTTCCAGACTTGGGCATGGGTCTCTACCTGGGAGTGGCAGTGGGACTCCTAGGATGGGAGGGACCCCTCGGATGGGGACTCCCAGGCGTTTTAACACTCGTTCTAGACGTAAGCGGGCTTTGTTCCTGTTTAAAATACTTTTTCTGAGTATTGTCATGTTTCTTGGGTTGAAACAGCTGGTAGTAGCTATGAGACATGGTGTCAGGCTGGAGGAAAGCCAGTCTGCAGATGTTGCCATGCACAATGAGAGAAATGAGGATTTCTTGGACTCATCCATGCTGTCAAAGGAGGAATATGATACCTTTGACGATGATATAGATGAAGAATTCAAATTAGATGACGTCATTGGGATTCATGGAGTTATTTCTGAAGAGGAGCAAGCAAAGCTGAAAGTATTGGCTGATGTCTTGTTGGCAGAACAGGATGATGTCAAGATTTCAATTTTCCCGAAGGAATCCACGCGATCTGGCGCATTTGCGCATCCAACGAGTGGAATAAAAGGAACACAAACGACCTATTTTTATAGACTGACGAATGTGAAGATTTCATCAGGGAAAATTTTGTTTTATGGCGGTCCTGCTATTAAACAACCCAAAAGGATGTGGTATGATGTGACGACTGGGAACTCGAGTGTACCCAAGGTCCCTACATCTCTTTTAGTGCGTCAAAAAGGTGCTGGAGATCGAGATCATATCGATATTGAATTTCTTCCAGAGGATCGACCATCTTCAGCATGTACACAATGGATCAATGAGCCAACATTCCTTGTTCACTCTAGATATCCAGATAATATGTGGCATGCTTGGTCTGAAGGATACATTGCAGCGTTTCAGACATCTAGAGAGCTTGGGTATCTTAATATATTCAAAATAAGTGACAAGGGAACAAAAACAAAATTAGGAGCAGGATTGCCTGGAAAGGACTGTCCAGTTGTTGCAGACTTGCTGACTGGTTCAGTCCAACCTGCCTTTGACTGTGTCAAGCGACATGATGGTGATTCGTACTCTTCAAAATGTAGCGTGGAGGATACTTCGTGTCAGCCAGGAATCTGGCCTGGTAACCCAGACTCAAAGTTCTCAAAGGAAACACCAGCAATCCTATACTCTGATTCAGCAACCATGGATGCAGAATGGTCTTCTATGTATTCTGCCATTGCAAGTAAGGTTCGCTCGATAGATGCCATTGAAGGGTACTGTATTAGGAATATAGTCGTTGGGTCCACAAAGTCGATGAAATTTGAGGAAATGTTTGAGGGCACTGGGGAAAATCAACGGGCTGCCATGGAATCAATAGCAAACGATTTGGAGGATTTCGTAGGCTTTACCAGATCTTCCCTCAAACGTCTTGAAATGAATAATGCAATTGAGTTCTTAGGATATCAAGACAGGTATGCTGAAAAGCTACGCAAGGGAATACATCTTGGGCAGGGGGCACTGATTGATCGGGTATATCCACCTCTGCCGGGGTCAATCTGGGATTCACCATATGTTCAAGACCTGGACAAGTCAATACAGGAAGACAAGGAAGCATTGTTACAGCATCCTTGGGTGTTCTCATATGAACAGCGTCACAAGAGTCTTAAATCAGACTACCAGAAAATTAGGCAAGAGGCTGAAGCAAATCTTTCTCGCTCCCCACTGCATTCTCGTCGTACCAGAACATTTGGAGAAACCCTGCCGATTGTTACTTTCATTAGCAGATCGAAAACTCTAAACAGGGTGATCCTAAATGAAAGGCACATTTTGAGGTACTTGTATTGGAATTATGACATCATGCTTCGTGTCACAGACTTTTCAGAGAATGTAGATGCAGTTGCTGACCTTCTCTCAGAGACTGATGTTTTGATAGGAGTTCATCAACCAGAATGGATGCAGGCAATCTTTTTACAGCCAGGTGCTGTCACATTGCAGCTCATTCCGTTTGGATGGAAGGCGGAAGGTGGAAATCTCTTGAGGGGAGATGATGTGAAGAACATTGTACACTTGCGCAGGGGCATTCACCTGGATTGGGTGAATCCACACGCCGAGTTTTCTTTCTTCCGAAGGAAAGACTTCAAAACTGGAACATTCCTCATGCATCCGTCGGTGGCTGAGAAGAATCAATGGTCAAAGCCTGATCCTGATTCTCCTCACCCTGCATGGCTGTACGCAAATACATATGCAGACATGAATCATCTCAAGGCATACATTGATGTTGCCATGGAGGCTGCAGGAATACCAAAACTACCTGGATGGAAAATTGCAGAGTTGAAAGCAATCCGTCAACAGGTCAAGGAACAAATGTCAGAGCAACTGCAGGATGAATGGGTTGACGGTAACCTCTTTTCTTCAGAGTGGAAGGAAGAGATTTCCGCTGAAGAGGACGATGTAGAGGATGATGATGATGAAGAAGAAGAAGAGATTGCAGTTCAGGAGGAAGACGTGGAAGAGGAGCAAATACAAGATGACAAGGAGTATGTAGATGAATAAATCAGATGTTTTGTACTGATTTTGATGTAACCTTACGATTCATTAAGTCTCTTTTTCTACGGACTATGTTTTACATTTTCACGTCCAATCTGCCCTATGCAACAGTATCTCTACAATGCATGTGCATTAAGCTCACAGTTGCTGCCATCCCATGTACCCTCTAGTTGTTGCACCTACAATGTCGGAAGATGCAGCTTGGTCACATATTAAGAGGAAGAAGAGAACTTGGCAGAAAAGTATTCCTTGGAATCTACCGGATCGGGCTTCATGGTGGAGTCTCCAGGCTGCCATCCAGCAGGGCAGACTTCATCTGGATGGTTCTGTACATGCTGGACTGCCTTGAGAACACGGAGTACCTCGTCAACATTTCTCCCGAACCCTAAGTTGTTGATGGTTGCATGCTGAACAATACCTTCCTTATCAATCACGAACAATCCTCTCAATGCGACGCCATCCTCTGAAAGAACACCATACGATTTGGAGATTTCGCGTTTCAAATCAGACACAAGTGGATACTCCAAACCTCCAAGCCCACCCTCGTGCCTTGGAGTATTAATCCAGGCACGATGTGCAAATTGTGAGTCAACAGAAACCCCAAGAACCTCCGTGTTCAACTTTTTGAATGCTGAATACTTGTCAGAAAAGGCAGTGATTTCAGTTGGACACACAAAGGTAAAGTCCAGTGGGTAGAAGAATAAGACCACATACTTGCCCTGTTTCCTTGTCAAATCTTTCAATGAGATCTCTTGAAATTCCTCGGCCCCCTTACTGTGGGGAATTACAGCTGTAGCCGTGAAATCAGGGGCAATGTTGCCGACGAAAGGTTTTTCATTGCTGGCCAAGGCCAAGGCTGGCAAAAGCACCAGAGCAACGATCACGATCTTCATCTGATGTTTCAGAAAGATATATTGTAATAATCTCCCTGATTGGATGACGTCCAATTGAAAGATCGTCAACGATATTGTTTCAGGGAAGAGTGTCTTCGAATGGTTGCCTCTCTACACGAGCGATGTGTCAACAGGTAAGAGCGAACTCGGGTCGAATGATTGATATTTCTATTTATATATGCCGATGCGATAGAGATCGGCCAATTCATATCCCTCGATCCAACCACCATGTCTGGTTTCTTCTTCCATGGCATCCCTGCTGGACCTTGCATGCATGCAGCATATGCAGAGCTCAAGGTACTATAGGTACATGATATTCAATCCATACTCTATGATTCTCAATCACTGTGTCCAATAGAAAAGTTACTATGTTACATGGACATGATGGCTACAAAAAAGAAATTTCTGGTGTGCCTTCAACTGCAGTAACTTTCTTCAAATTCAAACGTTTCTTGGCACTGGTACTGATGATGGTTGCTCTGGCTTGTTGTGGAATTGATTGTGGATAATCTAGCCTGTAGTGGCCACCTCTCGACTCTTTCCTCTGCAATGCAGATGATACCACGAGTTCTCCAACGGTTACCATGTTTCTCAGCTCGATAAGATCTTTATTGATTCCATAACTTTCACAGATGGCTCGAGACTCAATGTAGATTTCTGCCACTTCTTGCAAGGCTTGTTTCATATGTGCATGCTCACGGACAATGCCAGCAGCTTCCCACATGATTGCTTGTAATCTCTGACGTTTAGATTGCACCCATGCTTGTGCAGCTCCACTCAGCCCTCTTGGTGGTCTTCCCCAACGTCCTGCAATGTTCTCTACTTTGTTTGCATGTTGCAAAGCTTTTGGATACCATGCAGCACGGATTGCCCGATCCCTGTGATCAACTGCTGCTTTGACAGCCCTTGAACCAAACACTAATCCTTCCAGAAGAGAGTTTGATGCAAGGCGATTTGCCCCATGAAGCCCACTGCATGCAACTTCTCCACAAGCAAACAGTCCTGGAATATTTGTCTCTCCATGCAAATCTGCCTTGACACCACCACACAGATAATGTTGTGCTGGCAGCACAGGGATGGGAGTAGTCGTGATATCTATTCCCAACATATTGCAGTGATGTGCGATATTTGGAAAATGACCGTGGATTGTATCCTGCTTCATATGAGAGATATCCAACAGGACGTGACTGGATCCAGAGTGCCTCATTTCAGACTGAATGGCTCGAGCAACAATGTCCCGCGGGGCCAATTCTTTCCTTGGATCAATTGATTCCATAAAACGCCTGGAACCATCAGCAGAGAGCAATATACCTCCTTCACCTCGTACAGCTTCTGATATCAGGAATGCTCTACCAGATTCTTCATGCAATGCCTGAGGACATGACTGTGCATGTAATGCCGTTGGGTGGAATTGCACAAATTCCATATTTGCAACAGCAGCATTGGCCCTATGCGCCATGGCAATACCATCACCTGTGCTGACCAGGGGATTGGTTGTCAATGGATATATTTGTCCAGCACCACCAGTAGCCAGCAAGGTGGATGGTGCCACAAACCTGCAGAGTCGTTCATCTTCGAGGCGAAGCACATCAGCTCCAAGAGCAATCAAGGTCCCGTCTGATCCATTTCCTGTGACGAGATCAACAGCTACATGGTGCTCAAACATGGTAATATTGGGGTGGCTTGTAACTTTGGACAACAATGCCCTCTCAATCTCTGCACCAGTAGCATCTGCAGCATGAACCACCCGTCTAGCAGAATGCCCACCTTCTCTAGTAAGATGCAAGTGTCCATCATCATCCTTGGTAAACGACGCCCCCATGGCTGCCAATTCCAGAACTCTCTCAGGACCTTCAGAACAAACCGTTTCTACAGCCTGCACATCGTTCAAGTATGCTCCAGCAATCAACGTATCTTGAACATGATCTGCAACAGAATCATGTGAATCTAGCACAGCACTAATACCTCCCTGAGCATACTGTGTGCAACCATCCACAGCTGGTCCCTTGGTCACAACAGCCACGCGGCCATATTCAGCAACTTTCAACGCATACGACAAACCAGCAATACCACTTCCCAGCACTAAAAAGTCAACATCAATAATCAACGGAGTCTCGTCAACAGGATCCCGCCCAACCACAGTATCTGGCGACGATGCAGCGATTCTGTACACAGTCCTCTTTGTGACGGCAGTACCTCGAGTGATACCTCGTCCACGATGCACTCCATCCCAGCTGGACACACATCTCCTCTCCAAACTTCCTGGTGCAGTACGATACACGGCTGCACGATTTGTCGCAACACAGGCAATCATCAGTATGTCGTTGTTGAAGCACACAAATTCTTCCAAAACGTTCGACGTGTCAAAATTCTATTTTGTGGACTCGAATATAACAAAATATCCACTCTTTCTGTCTAGTATTGTACTACAATACTTCTAATGTATCCTAAAGGATGTACTTTTCTAAAATATCAGGCGTAGATCAGTTGACGTGATTGTCTAACGAATCTGTAACTGAGAAGGATACTTCTGGTTCCACACCCACGTTGATTTCGCTCTAGATTTATTCATTGTTTCATCAAGTATATGTATGTACGTGAGAGAGAATCAGACATTGACTACAAAGTAATAATTGAGTGACCTAGGTGACCAGATGGGTGACCGACTGGCAACCTTGACTTCCTATACCAAGACCCCAGTCTGGATAGTATGATCAGTATATTTGTGTTTTTAATGAATACAAATAGTAACAGAGTATGTAGCCACGTGCGTGACTATAAACAACGACGTGAACCAATCTGTGTGGCTGCTCCGTTCGTGGATCAACGACTTTAGATTTTTTTATTCCAATGGAAGAAAAAATGTTACATATGTAACTTTTTAGTATTTTACACTTTTTGTATACAAAGGTACGTACCTGTAGCTCGTATGTATGCAGTAGTGGTACCACCACATCAACATACTTGAAAAACAACAAACAAAGAAATCATGTCGATGACAACATCAACCGTGATGAAATACGTACGCATGTAATTCCATCAGCAAAAACCAATCATCATGGCACTGTATACGAGTTATTACGCTCGTCAGTTGGCGTTGGCAACGAAAGAGCCATCCGAGATTGATGAAAAGGAGCTAGCGTTTGCAAAGAGACCATGTGTGATACGTCGGACGGTGGACCTGAATGGGGAGATGTTGGAATGGAAGGAAGTCTCAAGACTGGTGGACAGACCGTTTGCTCACACTCCCCAACTCCGATCGACACGTGTAGCTGGATTACACATGCTGCCACCCCATGCATATACACATTTACCTGTATCGAATACCGCGGTGACATTTGCGGCTGTGGCGCCGAGTAAAACGAGAAGTAGTGTGAATGCATCTGCATGGACCCATGATGGTCGGCGTTGCCTGACAGCAACGCAAGCCGGAGAGTTTTGTATGTGGGGTGGACAGACGTTTCAGTTTGAAACGATTATACAGGCGCATGAAACCCCCATTCGGACGATCGTGTTTACTCACAATGGGAATTTCCTAGTGAGTGGAGATGATTCAGGGAATGTACGGTATTGGAAAACGAATCTAGAGCTCGTGAAGAGCACACAGGTGCATAAAGAATCTGTAAGACAAGTGTCATTTTCTAGGACAGATTTGAAATTTGCCACGGCATCGGATGATAGTACTGTACGAGTGTGGGATTTTGCACGAGTATCTTCCGAGCATGTGTTGGCTGGTCATGGTGGTGATGTGAAAACTGTAGACTGGCACCCACACTCATCGCTGCTCGTTTCAGGTAGTAAAGATGCTCTCGTGAAAATTTGGTGTGCTCGTTCCGGAAAGGCTGTGGGAACCATGCATGGTCACA
>PJEL010000976.1_pt1 | contig 31152 bp, 24 predicted proteins | sample 1853271 | NCBI WGS metagenome assembly PJEL01 (sample SAMN08108733, study PRJNA415343) | Invertebrate metagenome, whole genome shotgun sequencing project. | host: Globobulimina | place: Sweden: Gullmar Fjord | collected 2015-08 | reverse complement strand
CTTCGGCACACCGCCTCCAGGATCCATCAATCCTGGAGGTCGTCACCGATGTTGTCGGCGTCGCTCGACTGGCTCAGTTTTCACGAGCAGACCCGGGTCAATTCTGGCGAGCGTCGAAGGCCGGGCAGCCGATCGCGACGAGACTACAGGCGACGAGTGTCGGCAATCGGTGCACGGCAGGCCTCTTCGGCACAATATCCGACGCCGAAACCACCTGTGTAGACGATTGCGGATCACCGCTCAGGGCACGTCGAATGGGAGGCTGTGCGACAGAGTCGTCGCATGGAACCTCAAAACCCAACGCTCCCGGCTGCAAAAGACCTCAAAGATCTCCGTGAGTAGTGCGTTCCCTCACCGCAGCGGTTGACGAATAGAACGTTCGTGCTATTTCTGTAGAGAGCGACGAACCGCCGCTGGTCGAGACTCCGTGGGCCCAAGCCCCTCACGCGGCAACGCTCCAAGCACCACTGTGGAGAAGAATGGAACAGCAACACCTAGTAAAAAGCACGAACGTTCGGTTACATCAGGCCGCCCAGGCTTCAGTCAAGTTGTTCTTCGCCGTCGCGCAGCTCGTTGCCCCTCCGCTCGCCGCGCAGCTGGCAGCCACGCTCTTCTGCACCACCCGCAGGTTCCGCAGACCCGAACGCGAGCAAGAGTGGATGCTCGGCGCCCAGCAGCTCCAGACACGGGTGGCTGGTCAACGCATTGCCGTGTGGACCTGGGGCTCGGGCCCTTCGGTCATGCTGGTTCATGGCTGGGAGGGCCGCGGATCCCAGCTCGGGGCGTTCATCGAGCCGCTGGTCGAGGCCGGCTACCGCGTGGTGGCGTTCGACGGACCCGGGCATGGCGGGTCGGACGGTCGCACTTCGTCGGTGCCGCAGATGGCGCGGGCCATGTTGCAGGTGGGTCGAGTGTTCGGACCGTTCCATGCCGTTATCAGCCACTCTTTCGGCACCGCAGCAACCACCTACGCCATGGCCCAGGGTCTGCTCGCACGGCGGCTGGTCTACCTCGCTCCTCCAGCAGACTTCGATATCTACCTGGACATGTTCGCGGCGATGGTCGGCATATCGGACGCCACTCGCCAGCAGATGCTGACACTCTTTGGCTCGCGGTTCGGGGTCGGGTGGGCCGACTTGCGCAGGTTCAACGTCGAACTTGCGCGGGATCTTCCGCTGCTGGTCGTACACGACAACGATGATCTCGAGATACCAGCCGAGCTCGGCCGTCAGGTTGCCGACGCCTGGCCCCAGAGCAGGCTCATGACCACATCAGGCCTGGGCCATCGCCGCGTCTTGCGTGCGGATCATGTCGTCGACGCCGTCGCGGCGTTCGTGGACGAAACGACCGAACTCCACGCGGCGTCCTGACCACGAACCTCCACACTGCGTCACCAAAGAGTGAATCTGACCCAGTCGCTGCACGAGTACCGTCAAAACCATGCCCCAACGGCATGTTTCGACCGATGGGACGCAGAATGATTCGACAGTGACGCCGTAGAGCGCGGGCATTATACGGGTGTCGATGAGACTCCCTTCCCTTGTGTTGCCCCTCTGGCTAATCGGCTGTTCCGGTTCCACCGAGATCCTCCACCAGTTCGAAGACCTCAATGCGCTCTCCGACCAGGGCAACAACGCCTGCTCCGGAGAGGTAGCCGGGGCCTACGGCCTGTCGGACTCCAGCGTGCAAACCAGCGCCATCACCGCCCGCAAAGACATCCTGTTCGTCTTTGTCGACCCCGGCGGTAGCCAATCCACGACCTTGCTGGTGCTCGACGCGTCCGACCCGACCGCGATCGAACAGATCTCCCGTTTGCAGCTGCCGGGCGTGGGCTGGGTCGGCGCCACGGAGGTCACCGGCGACCTCCTGCTGGCTTCCTGGAGCCGTCCGATGGAGAAGGTCGTGGCCATCGACATCTCGGATCCGACCGAGCCGGCGGTCGTGGACGAGCTCGTGCTCGGATCATCCGGAGAAGCGTCAACTTTCACCGCACACGCGGACCGCGTCTTCACCGACGGCGGCGACTTCCACTACCTCGACCTGCTCGATGGACGGATGCAAGGCGGGACCGTGGACGGCCAGCGTCCCTTCAGCTCCCCGCGCGTCATCGACGGCCAGCTATATTCGGGAGACTGGGACGGAATTCTTGGAGATACCTGCACTCTCGGCATCTACGACATCGACCAAGACGAACCCGTCGAGGCTGAGCGCGTGCCGCTGACCAGCTGCATTCGCTCTGGACTGGCTCCCGTTGACGACGTCGTGCTCGGCATGGGCTTCCGCGATGGGCTGGCGGTCGTCACCGCGCTCACCGCGTCCCCGGAGGGCTGGAGCACCACAGAGCTCGAGCTGCCTTGGACCGAGCGCCTCTCCGAGCTGGAGCCGTACGGGTCCGACGCGCTGCTTCTCGGCGGGCGAGACAGCTCTCATGAGGGGTTGACGCTGCTTCGAGTCATCAACGGAAGCCCGCTCGAGGTCGGAGGGTGGAAACCCCACCCCTCGTCCGTCAACGATCTCGCCGTCACCGACACGCTGGGTTGGGTCGTCATGTCCATCGAGAACCAGGAGTTCGAGGGCATCGTCGCTATCGACCTGGAGAATTGCCAGCCATGAACAACAGTCTTGCACGGCGAGGGTTGGGTCCTCGGTCAGCGTGAAGCTGCCATAGGCGCGCGTGCCCAATGACGGAGTTCAGGGGCTCTGGTTCTGTTCCCACGCGGATCTGAGCAGTCGCACCTGGGAGACGACATAGTCGTCCTGGATCAGCCCCTCGTCGGCACAGGTTTCCAGCTCGCCCAGAATCGACAACGCACCTGCTTTATCGCGGACCCTCCAGCGGACAGTAGCCACCTCGAAGAGGACGTCACAGCGGTCGGGGACGTCGAGCGCAAGCAACGCTTCGTGCACGGGAAGCAGCTTGGTGAGGTTTCCCATGATCACGGCGTCACGGGAGACCTTGCGGAGCAGCTTGAACAGCTCTTCGTCGTTCGATGCCATGGATCGAAAATAGGCTGGGGCTGTGGACAGATCCCTGTGGCGCACGAAGAGGTAGATCAGGTCGATTCGCGCTTCCTCCGCGAGCGTCGTGTCGGACTTTGCCACCTGCTCGAACAGCTCGAGTGCAGGCTCCTGTGCGGCGTTGTTCAAGTGGACCCATGCAAGCTTGTAGGTCGCGGTCGTGGCGTCGATGCTCTCGGAGTCTGCCGCGGAGATCACTGCTTCATAGGTCGTCTTTGCGGCTTCGAGGTTGCCTCGGTCGAAGTAGAAATCTCCCAGACGAACCAGGACCGCCGTCCGGGCGTCGGACTCTGGAAAGGCGTCGACGACCGCCGCCAGTGCCGCGGCCGACTCGTCGGTGGGGGACAGGGTCAAGCCGAGCTCGGCGAGTTCGAAGGCAGCGAGATCTCGCTTCTTGTATCGGGGGTGCTTGAGCGCCAGCTGTCCATAGCCGCTGGTGGCGTCACGGCAGGCCTCTCCGACCTCGCCCTCGTGTTCCAGCCAGAAGTCGACATCGTTCCAAGGCAGGGGTTCACCGCGGATCAGCCGGCTGTCGAAGTCCATGGACCCTTCTCTGGTGACTACTTCGACCTTGGGCGCACGGACCATGCGACCGACCTCGACCCGCACCAGCTCGGCGCACCGGGCTCCGGCTGCAGTGGCTGCTGTGTGGAGGTCTGCCGCTCGACGGTCCGCGCGGCCGCCCGCAGAGGCGGGCAGCGGTGCGAGTGCAAGGGCAAACACGGCGAGCTTGGCCAACTCTCGGAGGGTTCTGTGTCGTTGTGTCTGGGAAGTCCGCATCTGTTGACCGAGATCCTATCGCATCGCTCAACCCGGCGGCGAGAGGTTGGACCTGCGTCAGTGACGCACGCCCCAGAGGAATGCAGTACTCGCCGACCAGCACGTCCTCGAACGCGGCAAGGACGGCATGAATCTCAGCCTCCGTCAGCGGGCACTCCGAGTACTGCCGATCGGATTCCACCGAGGCCTCTACCTTTTCCGAGAGCATCAGTACTAGCGCGGTCCGGGCCAGGAGGGAGTCCATCGCGCTGGGTCGGAAGGTGCCGCGCTACATCTTTGTATCTGGATGTCCGCATGGCCTGGTTTGCCTTCATCTCTGTGACGGTCTGCTTTGGGTTCCCGAACGGGTCTTCTATCATCGGAAACGTGCGACCTATGCATACATAGGCCCGTTCGGGTCGCAGGACCTGGAGTTGCTGACGCCGTTGCCGGGTGGCCACATCCTCCACAGTGCCGGCGTCTATCGGTCTTTCCGAGGCACCGATTCCCTGCATCATCGCTGCGCGACCGGTTCGGTGGCAGAGCAAGCGCTGGCTCTACATGACAACTCCGGCTCCGAGGATGTTCGTCGCGCAGCCGCGTTCACGCTGAAGGCGAACACCCGGAGTTGCTGGCTCCGGCATGGCTCAATTCATGGTTTGCACGATCACGGGGCAAGGCAACTCACTCAAGCGTAGCAGTGCCGTATACGTAGCCGTCGCCACACTCCCCCGTGCCTTGAGCGAAGGTGGCGAATACCTCCCGCTCTGGACCATCATCCAACGATATGTACAGCGAGCCAGAAAAGGGGTGGTAGAAGTTGTAGAATATCGTCGCGAATCCCTCCCCGCATTCGCCGTATGAAATTTGGCCGCCTGTATCGGTGTCCTCGACCGCGACCGACCCACGAGGGCACGAAATGGACCCGAAGTCTACGACATTAACCTCGAATGAAGTACGGGAATCAGGCAACTCTACAGTCAACCATGAATCCTGTATTGCGTCACAGCGTTCAGAGCTGTTTGACTGACAACCTAGGAGCAACCCCCCGATAATGCACCATCTAGAAAAGCTCATGTCGACCTCCAGGTCACAGTATTCGCTCGCGACGGTGTTGAAAACTAGTCATTTCCCAAGAACCGTCTTCCACTTCCGCACGGAAGGGAGCAGTTCTGCGAGACTTCTGCAGACTGCCCACGGGGTCGCTGCCGTGACGAGGAACTCAGCTGGAGGAGGCGGCGATAACTGCCGTTTCTGACGTTCGCGCTCCGGTCTCGTCGGCTCGGTAGAGGCATTTCTGCCGATGCTCCGAGATGTTGTCCGCCGATGGTGGCGTGCTCTCCGCAGAGACCAAACGCGAGATGCTCTCCGTGAATAGTTGGTGCGTGCGCAGGTTTTGTTGGCGGGTGGTGGCACCCGCAGAGTCTAGCCGTCTGCGGTGGGGTGGTGAAGGAGCGGCTGGAGGTGTTCGACGAGGTATTCGGCCCGCGACCTGCCACCGCCTCCGAGGCGGATGGTTCGCTCACCCCGCAGCTCGACCCCCCACCAGCGACCTCGCGACACCACCTCCGCCCCCACCCACGACGACCTCGTGAACGACTTCCGCCAACGAAGGGGGCCGACGCCCGACGTGGCAACGACTTTTTCACTGTCCACCACGATCGTGGAGGTTCCCGCGAATGCACGCGCCGCAAACAGGAGGACCACGGTGCCCAACAGTCCGCTTCCGAGCAGGATGAGGAGCCCTCTGCTCATCTCGCTGGGGTCGGCGAATCCGAGAAGGGTCCCGCCCCAGAGCCCTGCCAATGCGAGCGGCACCAGAGCCCACGCAGCCAGAAAGAGTCCGACGGCTCGGTTGCCGGTGAAGACGCCGAGCTCGACCGCCCCCCTTCGTTCCTCACGCCACTCGCGCGTCATCGTCGACCTCCCGAGATGCTCAGTTCGCCGGAGCGCACTGGGAAATTGCATGGCAGGCGCGCCTACTTCGTGTCGCCGGGCTCTTCGTCTTCCTGGTCCCGCGGCCTCAGGAGTGCCTCCCAGCCCCCCTGAATCGCCTTTGACGACCCAATGCCAACCGCGAGCGCGAAGGAGACGCCCAGAGCGCCAAAGCCGATGAGGAACGCCGCGAGCACAATCTCTCGGGCGAAGTCCAGCTGCCAGAGCGCGAGGGCGACGACGATGGCCTGCACGATGGCCTTGGCAATGCGACTGAGGAGCCGAGCCCGGGGAACCCCTTCCTCGCGGAGCCCGGCCCGAGTGCGCTGGGCGACGACATCCGCCAGCATGAGCCCAGCCCCGAGAATGAACGCAACAACCGCGATATTCGGCAGGTAGACCACGACGCCGGTGAGCATCTCGTGGAGGACCGACAGGCCCCAGATCTCGAAGGCGTTGTCGAGGAACACCAGCACGACGAGCACCAGGGCTACGTCCCCAGCGCCGTTGTAGAGCGCGGCGCGCAGGTCGCCCTTGGAGAGCACAGATCGCCATCCGACCCGCGATCCCAGACGGTCGAGCCGCAGCCAGATGAGCAGGCTGATCGTGAGACGCCGGGCCACAAGACCCACCGCGACGCCGAGGAGGAGCACGAACAGCCCGGCGATGAACGTCGGCATGTACGCAGAGAACTGCGCGATCAGGTTCTCCAGGGCGGTCGGTGCCTGGTCTTCCATCACAAACTCCAGAAGAACCGGCGTTCGAAGCGCCGCGGTTGCTCAGTCTCGAGGTCTCGAACCACTACCACGGGGTTGCCGCTGCTCGAGAGTACGGCAGGCACGGTCGCCCCGAGCATTCCGGCCACCGATCCGGTGCTCGGTGCGCCGAGGATCACGAGCTCGCCGTCCTTGACCGAGCGGGCCAGCCCGTCGGCGACATCGAGGCGCTTGATCACCTTGAGCTTGGCGTCGAGCCCGGCCCCCTCGAGGGTCTCGCGAGCGCCGGATGCCAGCTGCTCGGCGTCCTCGTCGGTAGCGTCGTGGGTCACTACGGTGACGGCGCGAACCGGCACGTCAAACCAGCTCGCAAAGGCCGGAGTGAGGGCCGCAGCCAGCCGTGGATTCTGTCCCTTGGTTGTCGGGAGCACGATGCGCTTCACCGGTTTCGAGGCCAGGTCTCCATAGATGATGCCCACCTGGCACGGGGCGTCCCGCAGCACCTTCTCGACCGCGGAGGCGAGGAGGCGCTCCAGGGCCGATTGCGCGTGGGGCTGGCCGAGGATGAGGAAGTTGCAGGCCTCTTCTCGGGCGGTCTCGATGATCCCGTGGCTGACGCGACGGGCGACCTTGACGATGGGATGCACCTTGACCCCTCGCTCGGCGCCGTAGCGCACCGCCTCGTCGAGCAGGGGGGCGCGGATCTTGGCCCGCTGTCGTCCGGTGTCCAGGGGCTCGCCCTCGGGCACTTCTTCGACCACCACCGCCACGATCTCGCCGTCCTTCTCCTTGGCTATCGCCAGCGCCGCTTCGAGGAGGGAGTGCAGATGCGTGGGGCTGTAGCAGGCCACCAGAACGCGGTATTCGTGGCGTTCGATGCGCTCCATCCACTCTTCGCGCTCGATGTGCGCCTTCTCGCGGCTGCGGGCGTAGCCGTAGTAGACAACCGCACCGACCGCGATCCAGCCACCGGCGGCAGCCCACGCCAGCGGGTAGTCCAAGAACAGGTACACGGCGAGGAAGCTCATCAAGACGATGGCGACGATGGGCAGGAACGGAACCAGGGGCACCCTGAAGCCACGGTCCAGATCGGGCTCCAGCTTTCGCAAGCGGATCACTGCGACGTTCACGCCGGCAAAGAGCAACAGGAACATCACCCCAGCGGCGGCCGCTATCTCCTCGATAGGCAGCGACACAGCCATGCCGACGATGAGGACCACCGAGACGAGAATCGCGATGTGCGGCGTCTTTCGCTGCGAGTGAACCTGGGCCATCGCCTTGGGCAGGCTCGCATCCCTGGCCATGGCAAACGCGACCCGGGACGAGGAGTAGACGGTGGCGTTCAGCGCCGAGAGCGTGGAGAGCAGACCGCCGATCAGGATCACGATGGCCCCGCCGCGGAAGAACTGCTCTGCGGCGGCCACCAGTGCGACTTCCTGCTCGCTGTACAGATACTCGGTGACGGCCATTCCCTCTGGCGGGATCGTCGCTCCGATGGCCACGAATGCCACGAGCACGTAGATCGGGATGACGATCGCCAGCGACAGGAACACCGCCCGGGGGATGTTCTTCTTCGGGTCGGTGACCTCCTCGCTGGCCTGAGCGATGATCTCGTAGCCCTCGAAGGCGATGAAGGTGAGGCCCATCGCCGCGAAGATCCCGGACCAGCCCTTGGTCATGAACGGCTGGAACGCCGCCTGCCAGTTGGGAGTGTTGTCCCACATGGTCCACAGGCCGGCGGCGATGAAGACCGCGAGCACGATGATCTTGCCGGTCGTGACGATATTACCGGCCTTTCCGGTCTCGGAGGCACCGCGGAAGTTGATGAACCCGAACAACGCGCACGCGACTACCGCGGTCCACTTGTCGAAGGACATCAGCGCCGTCTCCGGCACGTGGACTCCGGCGAGCTCGAGGACCTCGGTGAGGTAGGCCCCAAAACCCACCGCATACAGAGAGCAGGCCACGGCGTGGGCAAACCAATCCATCCACCCGGACAGGAAGCCGCTCGGGTCAGGCAGGGATCGCTTGATCCACAGATACCCCCCTCCGGCGCCGTGAATCGCGCTACCGAGCTCGGCGTAGGCCATCGCCGTGAGAAGCGCCACCATGCCGTTGAGGAGGAACACGATCAGCAGCGCCGGCCCGGCCACACCCGCGGCGATGCCGGTGAGCACGAAGATGCCAGCGCCGATCATGGCTCCGACGCCGATCATCGTGACATCGATGAGGCGCATTTCGCGGCTGAGACGGACTTCCATCGCCATGGGCGGCAGCATGCTTCGCTGCCGCTCCGAGCGCAAGGGCATGGAAAACGAAAGCTGCGATCTTCGTCAACTCCGCAATGGCGCGCATCGGGGCCATGTGTCGAGGGCCTCGCCGGTATTCACCGCGATGCTCGCGCTATCATCGAGCCGGAGGAGGGTCCATGGGTTCCACTCGACTGTTGGCGTTCTTGGTGCTGATGTCCTGCGGCGACAAGGACAGCGATACCGACATCGACGACACCGACGTCGGCACCCACACAAACTCCGATGCAGACACAGACACAGACACAGACGCTGACACAGACACAGACACAGACGCTGACGTGGCGGTCAATGTGTCCTGGTACGACGACGGACTGGTGCCCACCGATGTGAACGGCGACGGTCTGCCCGACATCAACTGCGACGACGAGCTCACCCTGGACATCACCGACGCCCTCGGCCGCACCAGCTGGAACTTTGGCATCGCCGAGGTTGGCCCGAATGGCTGGACCGGTGAGGACTGCGTGTTCGGCTACGCGATGTGGAACTACTGTCACCCCGTCATCGGCAACCAGCTGACCCTCGACGAGACAACGGACTGCGCGATCGATGGGGTGATCGAGGGCGCGACGACGCTGTTCGACAGCCGCATGGAGTTCACGGTCACCTACTACCTGGAGGACCCGGTCTCGGGCGATTGTTGGGTTTGGGGCGCCAATCCCAGCTACTACTCTGGCCTGGGCTGCCGCCCTCCGCTGTAGCGACCGGCGACACGGGGCGCTGAGACGATCTGAACGACGGCTCGGGTGGTATGACGGACTCATCACCGAGGCCGCCGTTGGCTCTGTTCCAGACCCATGTGCTTTCGCTCATCCTCGCCTTTGCGTTGATCGCCCTGGCGTCGAACGACATCGGAAAGCTCTTTGGGCGCTGGCGGCTGCCGCTGATCACCGGCTTCCTCGCTACCGGCGTGCTCGCAGGGCCCTACTGCGTCGGGCTGATGGACACCGAGGCGGTCGAGGGCCTGCGCTTCATCGATCAGATCTCGTTGGCAGTCATCGCCATCGCCGCCGGCCAGGAGCTCTTCCTCAAGGAGCTCGGGGGCCAAGTGCGGTCGATCACGGCCGCTGCCACCGGTCAGATCGGCGCGACCTTCGCTCTGGGCGTGGTGGCTCTGCTGGCCATGTCCCCGTTCGTACCTTTCCTCTCGACGCTGAGCTGGTCGGCCCGATTGGGTGTCGCGCTCCTCGCCGGCACGATCATGGTGGCCCGGTCGCCGTCCTCCGCCATCGCGATCATCACCGAGCTCCGCGCCCGAGGACCGTTCACTCAGACCGTGCTGGGAACGACGGTCATCATCGATGTCGCCGTCATTGTGATGTTCGCCGCGAGCCTCTCACTGGCCGTCTCCCTCGTCGGCGACCGAGGTTTTGCCTTCCTCGATCTGGGCGTCGTTCTCCTCGAGCTGCTGGTCTCCCTGGCCCTCGGCGCCGCACTCGGCTGGTTGATCGCCCAGTCCCTCCGGTTCTTCGAGCACCAGGCCATCCACCGGGCAGGGTTGCTCGCGCTGGGCTACGCGACCTTCCTCGCCACCGACGGCATCCGCGAGTACTCCCACGAAAACATGAGCTTCGTGCTGCACTTCGAGCCACTGCTCATCTGCATGGTCGCCGGTTTCTTCGTCACCAACTACACCGACGCCGCCAAGGAGCTGCACGCGGTGATGGTGGCGATCACGCCGGCGGTGTTCGTGATCTTCTTCACCCTCACAGGCGCCTCTCTGGAGCTCGACGTCATCGCGCAGACCTGGCCGCTGGCGGTGGGGCTGTTTCTCGTGCGCCTCTCGGGCATCGCCCTGGGCTCGTGGGTCGGCGGCACCGCAGCCGGTGATCCACCAGAACACATCCGCGTGGCTTGGATGGCCTACCTCACCCAGGCCGGCGTGGCGCTGGGGCTCGCCAAGAACGTCGCGGCGTTCTTCCCGGACTGGGGGCCGCAGCTGGCGACGACCCTCATCGCGGTGATCGTGCTCAACCAGCTCGTGGGGCCGCCGTTCCTGAAGTGGGCCATTTTCAAGGTCGGAGAGGAGCGAATCCGAGACGAGAGCGCGCCCTTCGAGGGAGTCCGCGACGCGCTGATCGTCGGCGTCGATGGCCAGTCCCTCGCGCTGGCCCGAAAGCTGAAGAAGAGCGGCTGGAACGTGAAGCTGGCCGACGCCGACGGCACCTCGGTGGAGGAGATCGATGACCTGCACGTCAACGTCTACCCCCTTGGCGCGTTGGATCTGGCCACCCTGGAGCAGCTCGGAGCCGCCAAGGTCGACGCCATCGTCTGTGTGCTCTCCGACGAAGAGAACCTGAAGATCTGCCAGCTAGCACGCGAAGAATACGACCCTCGCGTACTGGTGGTCCGGGTCAACGATCCCAAGAATTCGAAGAAGTTCACCGAGCTCGGCGCCCTGGTCGTCGACGCTCGACTGGCCATGTTGGGCCTGCTGGACCGCGCCGTTCGCTCCCCGGCCATGACGTCGATCGTGCTCGGCATGGACGAGGGCACCGACGTGGTGGACGTCGAGGTGGGCAACGAGGAGCTGGTCGGTCTCACCCTCATGGACCTTCGCCTGCCCTTCGATGTGGCCGTACTCTACATCCAGCACGAGGGAAAGCCGATTCCTTGCAGCGGCAAGACCGTCATCGGCCTCGGCGACCGATTGACCCTGTCCGGCCCCCACGACGCCGTCGAAAACGCAGTGACAAAGCTGGAGTAGGGCAGCGATGTTCCGCGAGTACACTGCGACCATGGAAGCAATCCTCGACCCGAGTGCACTGATCGAGCTCCCAGAAGCCCGACTCTTCGACGCACGTCCCGGCGATGCAGGGCGCGCTGCCTTCGCCAAGTCCCACCTCCATGGAGCGATCCACGTCGACCTGGCGACCGATCTGTCGGCCCCAGCACCCACACCCGAGGTCGGAGGCCGCCACCCCCTGCCCTCCCCCGAGAGCTTCTGCGCCTGGCTCGGTGCCTGTGGAGTGACACCCGAGACCCACGTGGTGGTCTACGACGACCTCGGAGGCGCCAACGCGGCGGCGCGAATGTGGTGGATGTTGCGCGCCTTGGGCCACGCGCGGGTGCAGGTCGTCGACGGAGGTCTACGAGCAGCTGTGCAAGCGGGGGTGCCGCGCAACTACCAATCGGAGCCCGTGACAGCGGCGCCTCCGTACCCAGCTACTCGCTTCGAGGCTCCCCAAGTGGAACATGCCCAGGTCGACCTCGCTCGGAGAGACCCGGAGCGCTGCGTGATCGACGTACGGGCCGCCGACCGCTTCCAGGGCAAGCGAGAGCACCTCGATCCCATCGCCGGTCACATTCCCGGCGCCGTGAACCTGCCCTTCGCCCGCAACCTCGACGCCTCCGGACGCTTCAAACCGGCGTTGCAGCTGCGCACTCAGTACGAAGAGATCCTGGCGGGTCGCCCGTCCGACTCCCTGATCGTGCACTGTGGCTCGGGCGTTACCGCTTGCCACACCCTGTTGGCGCTCGATCGTGCGGGACTGTCGGGAGCCGCGCTCTATGTCGGTTCCTGGTCGGAGTGGTGCCGCAACGACTGGCCGCGCGAACCCTAGTCCGACGACTTCCTGACTGGCGCGTGGGCTCGATTCGAGGCACTCTTCAAGGTGCCTTGAAGTCACACCAGGTCTGAACATGCAGAGACTCCTCATCATCGCGCTCGCTGTGGTTGGTTGTAGCGGTAGTCCCACCACCACCGAGGAGTGCGAAGGGACCACCATCATCGTCTACACGGACGCCGACGGCGACGGCTTCGGTGCTGACGAGTCCGCCGAAGAGGCCTGCGACTCAGTACCCTCGGGCAAGACCACGCAGCTCGGCGACTGTGACGACAACGATCCCGAGTCATTCCCCGGCATCGCCGAGCAGTGCGACGGGGTCGACAACGACTGCAACACGGTCATCGACGACGGACTCCCCATGACCACGTTCTACGCCGATGCCGACGGGGACACGTTTGGCGATCGCAACGACAGCGTCGAGGCGTGCGTACAGCCCCCCGGGTACGCGTCCAGCGATCAAGACTGCGACGACACGAACGCCGACTACAACCCCAACGCCCAAGAGATCTGTGACGGCGCCGACAACGACTGCGACAACCTGATCGACGACCAAGACGACAGTGTCGACCCCCTCACCAAGACAGACTGGTATCAGGATCGGGACGGCGACGGCTATGGCGGCGGCCCGTTCACGAGCCGATGCGAACAGCCCAACGGCGCAACCGACGATGGCTCCGACTGCGACGACGACGACGCAGCCATAAACCCGGCGGCGCTCGAGGTCTGCAACGCCATCGACGACGACTGTGACGCCCTGGTCGACGACGACGACCCCTCCGTCGACCCCGCCAGCCTGACCACCTGGTATCCCGACAACGACGGCGACGGTTACGGCGTTCCCGCGCCCGCCCTCGACTCCTGCGAGGCACCGTCAGGCCACGTTGCCAACTTCGACGACTGCGACGACAACGACCCGCTGGCTCACCTCATCACCGACTGGGTCGTGGACGGCGATGGCGACGGTGTCGGTGACGGCCCGGTAGTCGGAAACGGCTGCACGATGCCTTACCCCGGCCTGGCTCCATCCGGTCTCGTGGACTGTGACGATGCCGACCCGACGCGCTTCCCAGGCGCCAACGAGGTGTGCGACAACGGCATCGACGAAGACTGCGACGGGATCGATGCCATCTGCGCACCGCCCTGCCAGCGCATCGCCTGGAAGTTCGGCAACGACAACTGGGACTGCCCGCCGGGAATGCGGATGCCCGACATCACCGAGTGGTACGAGGTTTCCGCGTGCATCGATCCCGCCGACTTCGCCCTATTCGGCTACTACCACGACGTGGCGGTCTCAGTCGGGGGCTGCAACTGCAAGTGGAACCCCAACTGGTGCAGCCAGGACAGCATCGAGACGATCCGCGAGGGCCGCATGTGCGGTGACTTCGACCAGCTGCAGATCTGCCTGTCACTCTAGTCGCTACTTGAGCAGGACTAGAAGGTCCTGGTGCGCTTCGGAGGCGAGGCCGTCGGTGGTTGGGCTCCAGCTATCGGCATCGGAGCGGAAGCTGACACTGTGGATCTCTAGCGTGGGCCCGTTCGGATTGCTGTAGTTGCCCGCCGAGACCCCTTCGTGGGAGAAGGTGATCCTCCACGAGCCGACGCGGCGCCAGAGGTCGTAGACAATGCCCGCGTCCTGCGGATTGCCCGCCTGTAGTCCCAGGGCTTCACCGCGGCTGAGCAGGGTCCGGGTCTTGATCTTCTTGTTCTCATACAGCGCCTTGGAAGCCGCTCTCGGGTCTCTCGTGAACTTGCGCGACAGCTGCTCGAAGTGAGCCTTCTTGGCCAGTTTCGACCAGGTAGCGATCTGGGCGTCGGTGAGCTCGACCGGATGGGGAATGCCCACCTGGCCCGCAAGCTCGACGGGCTTGCCGTCCCCATCCACCGGAGCCTCGGACACGAGGAACAGGGTCTGGACCTTGTCCTCTTCGCCATACACGGCGCCCACAAGATCGTTGGCCTGACCGGTTCCCAGGACAAAGGAGCTGAAGAGCTCGGCGGGCCACCTGCGCCCGGTGATCATCGCGCCTTCGAGGCGGGACTGGATCGCCTCCTCGGCGCCAGCGAGACCGATAAAGGCGGTATCTACCAGCACTTCGCTGGTCACATCGGCAGCTTGTGCCATGGAGTTCAGGGCGGTGCGGGTGTCCTTGCCGAGCTTGTTGGTCTTGGCGTTGCAGGCCCAGTGGTCGAGCCAACGAATCGCGCTTGGACAGCCGCTTCGCCGGAGAACTTCGACGCCGTGACCGGCCCAAGCCGCGCTCTGCCTCCACACCTCTTGCTGGAGGGTCTTCCCGAGCTTGTCCATGTTCTCTTCGTTGCCGAGTACGCCGCGGGCGTAGCGCACCCACTTGGTCTTGCTGTCGGCGACGATAGCGGCGGAGATGGCCGCAGCCAGGTCTTCGCAGGACTGATCGTCGAGGTGGCCGCGGATGCTCTTCAGCTCGGCGGATTCGGTCTTGGCGTCCTCCTTTTTCAGGGTTGCAACGAGCCACTTGCGTGCGCCCTCACTCATCGGGCTACCGTCCTTCCAGGACACCGCGGGAATGGTGAATCCCTTGGGAAGACCTCGGACCTTTCGCGACGCGAGGGAACCGTCCATCGCCTCATAGTCGACCTCGGCTACCTGGCCGTCGTCACCCGTGGCCGGATTGGCGAGCTTGCACGCGCCCAAGGCCTCTTGGAGGGCCTCGGCGACCTTGCCCTTGGCGGAGGAAAGAGAGGCCTCGAGGGCCGAAATCGCGGCAGCATCTGCCAGGGCACCGAGGACTCGAGCGGCACCGATGACCGCGTCCTTCGACTCGGTCAGAGCGGGAAGAACCGCCGCTACGTCCGGCTTTCCGGCGATGAGTCCCTGGACCGAGGACTCGCGGACCGGCTTGCTCTTGTGACCGAGCCCGAAGACAAACGCGGCAGTACCGGTCGCGGGAGTCGCCTCGACCCACCAGGCGTAGAGGTCTTTGAGCTGCTTGGGCTCGAGGTTCGCGTTGGCCATCTGGCTTGCGAGGGCCAGAGGAAAGGTCTCTCCGAGGTGCTCGAACACGTCCTTTGCGCTGTAGCGTGTGCTGGCTTTATTGGCTTCCCAAGCCGAGATCATGACTTCTGCGGCCAGGTGGGCGACAGCGGGATCTTCGACCTGCTTTGCCCAGCCCCAATCCTGGAAACCGACGCCGAAGGGCTTGCCCGGGTCGTTCCCTTCTTCGAGCCCTGCCAGGTGTCGATCGGCGACGATGGCGACGAGCTCGGGTGTGCGCATCGCGAGCTCGCGGATCAGCTTTGATCGATAGTAGCTATCGACGACGTTGCCGAGGCGTGTCTCCAGCGCCTCGAGGTCGACCTCTGCGGCCTTGGCGCGGAGCTCGGCGGCGGGAGTGGCCTCTTCATCTACCCCACCGGACTTCAGAACGAGGGCACGGGCGATGGTCTCGCGGATCTTCTTCTTCTTGCTCTTGGCCGCGACGGTGAGCTCTTCGTCGGTAGCGAGCGCCGCCAGACCCTCGGCGGCGTAGTCTCTCACCGTCTCCAGGCTGTCGTTGGCCATCTCGAGCAGGACTGGAACGGCCGCTGGGCTGCCGGCACGGGCGAGAACCAGTGCGTAGAGCTCGCGTTGGGGGTGCTTCTTCCCGCCTTCATTCCACTGGGAAACGACCATCTCCACCGTGTTGGCTCCCCAGCCACCCAGCATCTCGAGCAAGGCGCGCTGGCGGTCCTTTCCATAGGTGAACTCGTTGCGCTTCATCTTCGCGATCTCGCCGAGAGCGGTCGCCACCACCTTGGGCGTGACCGCGCTCTTCGCCCACACCCAGCGCACGCGGTCGTATTTGGTGATGGCCGCCTGCTCGCGAACCTCGTCGGGGAGCGCGTCGAGGGCGGGTCGCAGTGCATTGATCGTCGGGATCTTCCCGGCCCAGAGCTCGCTCCAGCGGTCGCAGGTCTTCAGCAACAGCTTCTGGTTGGCGGGCTTGCCGAAGACCTTGGGATCGAGAGCGAGCCAGAGCAGGCTCACGGCGCCGATCTTGTCGGCGTCGGGATAGTCCTCGACAACAAGGCTGGCCGCCTCGCGCTCGAGGACCGGCAGCAGACCCGTCGCGTGTTGGGCCAGGAGATGCGCAAACGTTGGTCTGTCGCGATCGAAGCAGCGGATCTGCCACTGATAGGCCATCTCGCCGTCCAGTGAGATCTCCCCCTTCTGCAGAGCCGCCTCGATGGCGCGAAACCTGTCCTTTCCGAAGTAGCCGAAGTCCTCGATCTTTGCTTTGACACTCGACTTCTTGAAGGCACTCACCACCTTGGAGGTGTCGATCTCGCGCTCGCCCGGTGGGTGCGTCTCGGCGCCGAAGTCGTAGTGCTTGGTCTCCTTGAGAGAGCCATCCTTGAAAATCTCGAGCGCGCCGTGGTTCACCAGGCAGCTGTTGCCGTCCCAGTTGGTGGACGACGCCCAGGTACCCCGTCGCCAGAGCGTCTTGCCGTCGTCGCCGTAGCAGTCGATGTAGATGCGTTCGTCGTCGTGTTTGGCGTTGTCCTGGACCTCTTGCAGGGATCCATCATCTCGGTAGTAGACCGTTGAGAGCCAGGTTCCGGAGTCGCTATATTCGTTGCGGCGGCGCAGGCCTCCCTTGTCGTTGAAGTGAAACCACGAACCGACCGAGTTGTCGTCCACGGTCATCCCGCAGGACTGGAGACGGCCGCTGTCATAGGTGTTCCGAGTGAACTGGTCGTCCACCGCGACCTCTGACCAGCCGTCCTCGAACCGAGCGAGCAGATCGACGCTATAGGCCAGGACCGCGGCATGATCCGGGGTGGGGTGGTCGATGGTGATGCGCTCGTCGCGGCGGGACAGGGTTCGATTCATGGGGGCCTCCTGGCCATCCATGTATGACCGCCCATGCCGCGGTCACCGTTACGCCCTGTGTCAGATTGTGACCGGCCTCCCCGCATCGCGATCATCGGTGTCTGAACTCCAGTGTTGTGCGAGGACCGCGTTGATCTCTTCAGCCCGATCCACGGTACAGGCATGGGCTGCGCCGTCGAAAAGAAGGAACTGCGATCCCGGGATCGCCCCTTGAAGCTGCCTTCCGTACTCGGGCAGGGCAATGGCATCGTGTTCGGCGCTCACGATGACGGTGGGGATTGTCGACAGGCGATGGAGTTCCTCGGAGATGTCGTGGCGGGAGAGCGCTCGAACCTGCTTCATCGCGATGGAAGGTTGATCCGCTAGATCCCTCCCGAAGACCAACGCCAGCTCGGCCGCCAGCTCATCGACGTTCGCCTCGGCCAGGACCCCAGGGGCGACGATGAGCTCCAGAAATGCCCGGCGACGCATCGCGCGGGTGCCCACGCGCGTACGCAAGCCGATCCACACGATCCAAGGGGTGATCCGTGCGGCGTCCCTTCCTCGGCAGAAGGTGCACAGCAGAGACAGGCTCAGCACACGATCTGGAGCATAGATCGCCACTTGTTGCGCAATCACTCCGCCCATGGAGTGCCCGACGAGATGGGCATCTGACCAACGCTGGGCGTCCATGACCGCAAGAACGTCGGTCGCCATTTGCTCGATGGTCACGTCGCCGCCGCCATACCCGGAGTCTCCGATACCCCGATTATCCAGGACCAACATACGGAATCGATCCTGGAGGGTGTCGACTTGTGGACCCCAGCCGCGACGATCGACGCCGACTCCCTGGATGAGCACGACCTTCGGCCCGGCACTGCCATGGACCTGGTAGTGGATGCGCGCACCATCGACCTGGACGACAGGCATTCTGACCCCGCGCAGTCGGGTATCTCGATCTGCTCCGATTCTCGAACAGATGTCCGGCTGGGGCAGGCGACGGCAATACCTGGTCAGCACTTCTTCAGGAGACTAGCGGACCTGATGGCTCTCGAACGCCACTCTCACCCCGGCGAGCATTCGGCGAACCGTGCGCTCCGAGCATCCAAGCGCGCCGGCGATCTCGGCATTGGACCTGTCTTGCAGCTTGAGGTCCACGATCGCCCGCTCGTCTTCGCTCAGGCTCGCGAGGACCTGTTCGAAGAGCTCCACGAACGCGGCCGCCTCGTCGGGCGGCGTCACGCGCTCGGCCGTCAGCGGCGTCTGCGGATCCACCGGTACGTCTGCCTGGAAGGAGCGGCGCTGACGGGTGTGGAACCTGGCCTGTTCGCGGACTTTTGTGAGAGTGATCGCGCACAACAGCCGCCACAGTGCCCCGGCGTCGTCCAGGGCAAACTGCCCGTCGGCCATGCGCCGAAAGAAGGTGCGGTACACCGACTGCAGCACGTCGTCGGACCCCACGCGCTGGAGGAGGCCCGAGGCCATGTTCCGGTCGGCGAGGCGCTGCAGCCCGTCGCCATACCGATCGCAGAACGCCCTGACCGCCACGGGTTCACCGCTGCGCAGCCCCTCGATCAGTCTGGTGAAGTCGTTCTGCAAGTCTCGCGATCCATAATCGCGCTGGGAGTGTCATGGTAGCTGCGATCGACGAGTCCGCACGGCGCCGCTTCGAAGCGGAGTGGATCGCCGGCACCCGCCCCAGCATCGAGTCGACGCTCTCGAGAGCCTGTGAGTCGAAGCGCCTGGCGACACTGGAAGAGCTGGTCTGCATCGATCTCGAGTACGCGTGCAAGTCGGGGTTGGAACCGGAGCTCGGGGCGTACCTGACGCGATTCCCGGAGCTGGATCAAGCGGAGATCCGAGATCGCCTCGAGGCAGAGGCGTCTCAGATCGCCCAGCTTCATAGCCGCACACGAGGCCGCTATCGGCTGACGCAGGAGGTGGGGCGCGGAGGCATGGGGGTGGTCTGGCGAGCCGAAGACCCAGAGCTCGGTCGCGACGTCGCCCTCAAAGAAATGCAGACCGGACTCACGGCCAAGACAGAGCTGCAAGGGCGATTCATCGAAGAGGCCCGTCTCACAGCCGGCCTGGAGCATCCCGGAATTGTCGCCGTTCATGCCCTACATTCCGACGAAGAATCCCCCTACTACACCATGCGCCTGGTGGAGGGGCGCACCCTGGCGGAGGCCACCGATCTCGCCGAGGGCTTGCTGGAGCGACGCCGTCTGGTCGAGGCGGTCCTGGCGGTGGCGCGGACCATCGCTTTTGCTCATCGCAGTGGCGTCGTTCACCGCGATCTGAAGCCGGCCAACGTCATCATCGGTGAACACGGAGAAGCGGTGATCCTGGACTGGGGACTGGCCGCCCTGAGCGAGACCCCGTGCGATGCGGTGGGAACTCCGGCCTACATGGCTCCGGAACAGGCTGGGGACGGCCCGCTCACGCCGCTGATGGATGTCTACGGCCTGGGCGCGCTGCTGTGCCACGTGGTCACCGGTCGCCCACCCAACAGCGACCGCCTCGGACGACCTGCACCGCCCGAGCTGCGAGCCATCGCGGACCTGGCGATGCGGTTCGATCCGGAAGAGCGCTACCCGTCGGCGGAGGCATTCGCTGCGGATCTGGAGCGATATCTGGCAGGAGAGCCCACCCTGGCCTGGCCCGAGCCATGGCACCGTCGCCTCACCCGATGGGCGGCACGGCGGCGCGCGCTGGTGGCCTCGGCGATGGTCGGCACCGTCATGGCATCCCTCCTGGCCGTCCTCGCTCTGGATGCTCGACACCGCCGCGCCCAGGACGAGGCCAGGAGGCTCGGTGCGCTCCAGCGCGGACTCGACGATGCGACGGCGTCCGCAGAGGAGGATCTGGCGGAGGGGCACTGGTCTTCGGCCGTCCAGCGGCTCGCACGCTCCTTGGACGCGGTCGAAGGAGAGCCCATCGACGCCCTCGCCGCCGAGCTGGTCGCCACACGTGCCGCTTCCCTAGCGGGTTTTGCCGAACACGCCGACGCGGCCGGGCAGCTGGCATTCCTCGGCCGCGACGTCGACGCAGCTCGCGAGGCAGAGGGGGCTCTGGTCGCGCTCGGAGTCCTCGACCACCCCGACTGGTGGGCGTTTCTCCCCGAGGATCTGCCGCCGGAGAGGATCGACGATCTGCAGTGGCAAGTGTGGGACCAGCTCGGACTGCTCTCCAGTCTCCTCGCCGCAGATCAGTGCGACTCAGCTCGCGCGCTGGCCGCCCACGCGGCGGAGTTCAGACCTTCCCCTCGCCTCGACCGCGTCGACAGCTGCCTGGAGCGGGATCCATGTCTCGAAGGTGGCCGAGGATACTGGTCTGAGCTGGAGCGCGCTCGCTGCGGGTACGCCCCGGTCCCCACTCCTCGAGAGGCCATCGGCTTCGCGCTCCGAGCCGAACAACGTCTCGCCGATGATGACGATCCAAGGGACGGTTTGGGGGACCTCCAGGCCGCCATGGACGCCGACAGCAGATTGGCGGAGGTGCAATGGAGAGTGGCCCAGGGTTTTGGCACTCTGGACTTCCTCTCCAACGACGTCACGCGCGCCTTCGCAACGGCCATCGAGCTCGAGCTCGACGACACGAGACCTCGCTCTCCCGCCGCGCTCGCTCTCCTCGAGGAGCGTCTGGAGCGTGCCCGCGCCCACGAATCCAGCTCCGAAGACCTCGCGGATCTGCTTGCCAGGGCCGAGTCAAAGCCCAGGGCTGCGGCCGCACTTCCCGCAAGCGAGCGCCTACCTGCCCCGGGAGAAGTGCACACTCTCGCTCTCCTGAACGCAGGCTTCGAACTCGGGCTAGCGCGACATTGGGGCCGCGGGATGTACGAGGATCGACGTCCAATCTGGTGGAACGGCATGGCGGCGTGGACCGAAGCCGAGATCTCCGACGTCGCCCACTCGGGAGGCAACAGCCTCCACATCGTCAACCACACACCGACGGCGGACCACCACTACGGCACCACCGTACAGACCATCCCCGCCGAAGAGGGCGTGCGCTACAGCGCTTCGGTGTGGCTGCGGGGCACCATGGACCTAGCGGGCCCCGCAAAACTAATCGTTTGCTTCGACGAGGCTTGGACGCTGTGCCCCATCCACTATGTTGGGCATCCCAATGTCGGGCTGGAGTGGATCAAGCTCGAAAGGTTCTTTGTCGCCCCCAGCGACACCCTCCATGTGCGGATCGTCTCCACCGATACGTCAGAGCTGTGGCTGGACGATCTGAAGATCCAACGCGCTGCTCCCTAGAATCACGACCCGTCGGGACTCAACCGATAGATGTCCTCGACAAAGGTGACTCGACCGACGATAGCGCCCTGGGGTGCCAGGATTTCCCACGCCACATCCCCCGACCGCGTCAGCTCCTGGATCTTGAACTGGGTGGCCCAGGACACCAGCACATTGTCGCACCCCTCGACCGGCATTCGCTGGGCATCACCGAGCAGGTACTCGAAGCCGCCGGCGGGGTCGCGGTGGTCCCATGTGCGCTCGAAACTCATCCCGCTCTCGTCCAGTAGATACTCCGAGACTCCAGAGATTCGACCAGTGTTATCGGCGTTGTCGAACATGAGCAGACCGCCCTCCCACATCTCGGACATGTGGGCATGGCTGAACAGCTCGTCGGACGGCCCGGAAAAGTCGTTGTGCTCTCCCCCGAGCTGCCAGAGCACCTGACCGCTGGACGCGTCCACCTTGATGAGCGCATCCAGCCAGCGGAGCATCACCGAGAAGGTATCGGCGGACTCGTCGTACATCAGCGAGTTCCCGTGACTGAACTCCCGCCAGCCTCGCAGGAAGTAGCTGAGGGCCATGTCGTCGCCGATGTCCCAGATCCCGGGCGGATAGTCGTCGAGCATGCCAAACAAGACCTGCTCCTCGCCCTCGGAGGCCCCGCGCGGCGCCCGGTAGATGGCGTCGGTCGCCACCGGCCAGGACTCCTCTCCTATCGGATAGGCCTCGTCGTACTGGTAGCCCAGCCAGGCAATATCGCCGCCTGGAAGCTCGACAAAGTCGTGGTGAGCGTTCAGAGCCCGGGTCTCGGTGATCTCGGTGCCGTCCAGCGACATGTGCACGATCCGGCCGATGTCCTCTTCCCGCTCGCGATCGAGGATCATCCACACCAGGCCGCGGCCATCTTTGGAGGGGCGCACGCGGATGGGCCACTCTCCGAACACCGTGCGGTGCCCCCAGACCCAGTCGCCCTCGCGGTCGATCACCGCCACCCACGAACGGCCCTCGAGCAGGGACAGGAACGAGAGCACGACGTAACCACCCTCCCCACAGGCGAGCTCCGGATCCCACACGGTCCGCTGCATGGCGGGTGGGTCCTTGAGTGAAGGCACGTCGTGGTCGAGCCCTCTGCCCTCGATCCGCTCCCCGTCGACAGTCAGCACCGGCAGGAAGGACCAGGTCTCGCCGACCTTCAGGCCACGCACCTCGACCTCGTGCTCGGTGCCAGAGGCCGCGCTGGTGGCGACGCGGTCCAGGCTTCCGCTCTGGCCGTACTCCACCGACGCCGTGCCCACCTCGGTCGAGGTCCAGCTCAGGGTCGCCACTCCTGGCAGCTCCGGATCGGCGTCCAGCCGGACTCGTTCGAGACTGGGCTCGCGAGCACATCCGCATAGGACCAGCATTATCAGCGTTTGTCTCATCGGGTCTCCCGCGCCCGGACAGTTGGAGGGCGCCCCACGCCGAAGTGATACACCGACAAACGCCAACCCGATACACCTGTGCCTCTGTTGGAGCGTTCATGAGCCACTTCAGTTTCCGCCCGCTGGATTCCCTTAATGAGGTCGAGTCCCAGCGCGCGGCATGGCACGAGAGCCTCACCGAGCTGCCCGAGCTGTTCGTCGAGATGGCAGTGAGGCGCTCGTCGGCGTGGGTCATGACCGACTCCGACGTGCAGATCGGGTACTTCACCGCCGAAGATCAGACGCTCACCCAGCTCTACCTCACCGAGTCCCACCGCACTCACAGCGACGTGGTACTCGACCAGATCAGCGCCAAGTTCGGGCTGAAGCAGGCGTGGGTCAGCACCTTCGATCCGCTGGTGCTGGTTGCCTGTACCTCCAAGGCCCGCCGCTACTCCGTGATGGGATGCCACTTTCGCCGCCAACGCGACATCTCGCTCGCTCCTCCCTCGCTCACACCGGCCGAACGCATTGCTACTTCCAGCGATATCGCGCGGATCGCCGCCATAAACGACCCCGAGGTCTTCGACGACCCCGACGACATCCCGATCTGGGTCGAGAGCGGCTTTGTGACGCTATTCGAGGCAGATGCAGACCTGGTCGGGTTTGGTTTGTGCACCCCCACCGGCCCGCTGACCCGAGGCGCGGACATCGGAGGGTTGGTGAGCCCGCCCTACCAGCGACAGGGACTCGGTGTGTGGATCGCGCGGCGAATGGCCGCTCGCTGTCGCGCCCAGGGACTCATCCCCACCGGCGGGTGCGCCATGGACAACCTGGCGTCGCGACGAACCCTGGAGCGCGCCGGTTTTGTCGCCGACCACCGGCTGCTGGTGTTCGAGCTGGACTGATCGCGCTCATTCCCCCCGCATCGACGCGGCAGTAGCTTCGAGGAGTGGGTTCCGGTTGCCGGGAGCATTGTCGGCGATGTACCCCTGGTTGATGGTCCAGATGATGGCGCCGCCCAGGCCCGCGTCGAGCACGTACTCGCCCTTGGCGGCAATGGACTCGGGATCGTCGTAGGTCACGAATGTGCAGCCTTGGGGACCGACCGGCGCGTCGAAGCTGAGGTACGGCACTTGAGCGCTCGAGTCCCAGACGACGTCCTCGGCCGCGTAGTAGTCCGCCATGATGTTGGTGTAGCTCATGGTGTTGTCGTTGGCGGTGTGGCTCCCGCCGTCTTGCAGCGGGCCGTCCACTCCCACCCAACAGCCGCCGAAGAAACCCAGGCCAATGCCGAGCTTGGCCGCCGGGATCCCAGCATCGAGATAGCCGTCGATGGAGCTCTCGATGGAGCTCGGGGTGGTCGCAGTGTGGCCAGTCAGGGCCGAACCGTGCCAGCTCTGCCAGCCCTGCCACTCCCCCGCCATGGCGTAGGTCATCAGGTTGATCTGATCGAACTGCGGCTCGATTGTCGCGTAGAAGGGGTCGACCGTGCCCCAGTTCCCGTTGATCCAACCCAGGGGGATGGTGAGGATGATGCCGGGGCGAGCGGCCCGAAGATCCTCTGCGAGGGCAAGGACGTTGGGGTAGTCCACCTCGGCGATGGGCTCCCAGTCGATGTCCAGGCCATCGTAGTCGTACTCGTCCATGACATCGATCAGGTTGCCCACGAAGGCCGCGCGGTTGTTGTCCGAAGCGGCGGAGGACCAGTCGTTCTCCCCGGCGCCGCCGACCATCAGGATCGCCTTGATTCCGGCGGAATGGGCGCGATCCGACATGTCGATGGCCATCGCCGGACCGTTCACGTCGTCGATGTCGAAGTTGGTGGTGAGCGACCCGTCCTGGTTGGGGGTGATGCGTCCGACCACCACGTGGGTCATGGCCTCGAAGTCGACCTCCTCCGGCGGATAGAGTCCCCTCTGATAGCCCACGTAGTACCCGCTGATCCAAGGCCCCTCATCGATGGTGGTGTCATCGTCGTCGTCATCGTCGCCGTCATCGTCGTCGTCGTCATCGCCAATGATGTCGTCGTCGTCACCGGTCTCGGTGAGGTCGTCGGTGTCGCTAGTCGCCTTGCAGCCCGTGCCGAGTGCGAGTGCCACAGACGCCAGAATCCAGAGGGTGTGTCGGTTCATGATTGCCTCCCAGCGGGGGGAGCCTAGCCCAATTCGCATAGTGCGCGGACTAGAGCGTCGGGGTTTCGATGTTTCCAGCGATCCACTCGCGCACGAGGCGACGCAGGGCCGGGAGCGGCAGGTCGCCCTCACTCAGGAGCAGCGCGTGGAAGTCGTCGGCGTCGAAGGCCTCTCCGAGCTCGCGCTCGGCTTCGGCCCGCAGCGCCCGGATCTCGTCGCCGCCGAGCTTGTGACCGAGGAGCCAGCCGGGACGGGACAGCACCGAGGCCGTCTCCCGGTCGATCTGATGCTGGGGAAGAATGGTCCACTCCCGGAACGCCTCCTCAGCCTCCTCGACCGTCCATCCCTCGGCGTGCACGCCAGTGTCCACCAGCACCCGAGTGGTCCGCCACGCGTCCATCAGCAACGGCGCCAGCTGCTCCTCGGGTCCGCGGAGATACCCGTGTTCTACGGGGACATTCTCGGCGTAGGTCGCCCATCCTTCCGTGAACGCCCGGACGTCCAGATCTCGGCGAAAGCGCGGCAAGGCCGGTTCTGCCACGACTGAGTACTCGACGTGGTGCCCTGGCCAGCACTCGTGGCTGCCAATGAGGCGAGACAGCACCACCGGCGTGGTCTCGGGCGCGAAGATGTCGACCGTCCACACGGCCGGGGAGTCGTCGGTAGCTGTGAAGTAGAGGCCGGCCCAGTCCTTGCCCGGGCCAACATGGCAGTCCGAAAGCCCATCAGCGAGAGATCCCACGAGCGGACGGCTGTCTGCAACCGCTTCTCCGGCGATGGCGAGGGCCTCATCCGCCGAGGCATAGGTGTGCGCCATCAGCGAGGACCGCACAGCCTCCCAACCGTCGATTCCCAGCGTTTGGCCAGCCTGCTGCACAGTGGCGGCGCGGTTGGCCTGAAGCTGCGCCAGGGCCTGGGCGTGCAGGGCGTGGGGGTCGATGTCCTCCCCGAGCACCCGCCGGGCCTTCATTCGATAGCACTTGGGAGCCACATTCGGCCCGGAGTGGGCAGCGGGTAGTAGCTCCTCCTCCACAAAGCGCACGTACCGCGACACCTCGTGCATGAGCTCTGGGTCGACCGCCGTCCTCCCGAACTCGCCATCCGGTCTCGGAAACGACACCTGCACGGTTCCATCGGCATTTTCCGCCGTCTCGATGGCGCCATAGTTGTCGAGGGCCGTCTGCACAGCGTCGCGCGACGGGACGATCTCAATCGCGATGCGGTTGCGATGCAGCGCCACATGAGACCTCAGCCACAGCCCCTTGCCGCCGTCGGAGAGCATCAGGTCGAACAGCTCGTGAGGCGGCACAGGTCCAGCGCCCGATTTCCAGCAGTCAGACCTCCTCTCCGAACGGATCTCGAGGCTCCACGACGCCGCCAGGGCATCCACTGCATCCAGACCCACCAGCTCGTCTGCGAGCGTCCGCGCCTGGACCGCCCAGCCTGCGTAGATCTCCTCGTCGCATCCCGAACAGCGGTCCCAGCGAGTCAGGATCCTGGCGAGATCCGAGTCGACAACTCGCCCAACAGCCGCCTTTCGTTCCTTGGGCCCGGCCCAGGCCGGACTCATGAGACCAACAACCCAGAGCGCAAAGAGCAGCTTCATGGCAGGCTAGGACACATCGAGCCGGCCGAGGAACGGCAACACCGCGGCCTCCACCCCGTGAGACTCGATCTCTGCCACCATGCCGGGCAGATCCACCTCCGGAAGCAGGTAGGGCCGCTCCTCGATGGGGGTGGTGAACAGGTCCCAGTGACAGGGCACGATGACCTTCGGCTTCAGGAGGCGAACCGCGTCCGCGACATAGCCCGGCCGATACCTCCTCCCGATGGCGCACAGACAGAGCACGTCGCACTCGATGCCCGCCACCTCGCTCTCGAAGAACTGCGCCGTATCGATGTGCACGACGCGCACTCCGCCGAGCTCCACGGACCAGTTCAGCACCAGTCCATGACGAAGCTCACTCACTCGCGGCGGCCACGACGGAGGCTTCTCGATGTTGCCTGGAAGCCCCACTCTGCCGAAGTAGACCCGCCCGTGTTCCGCGGGAAGTCCCCTCACCTTGGCCGCACCACAGGCCAGCTCCTCACGCCCGCGGGTCTCCAACATCTGGGTCTCTGGCAGACCGGCCGCGCGGCCCACATTGCAGACATCCGGAGAGCCCACCAGCACCGCTCCGGTCTGGCGACAGAGCTCGGGTGCGTCGAGCACGTGGTCGTGATGAGCGTGTCCCACCAGCACGTGGTCCGCTCGAGGCAGATAGCGCCCAATGCGCGCCACATCGGGCCGGAGCCGGCGGAGCAGCGTGTCCCGCAACCGAGGCCGGCTCACATAAGGGTCGAGGACCACGGTCTGACCTGCTGCCTCCAGGACAAAGCCGGCCGTGCCCAGATACTGCAGAGACAAGCTTGCGTCGGGGTTCGGTCGCGGGGACGGATACCGAGAGTAATCGAAGCGCTTCAGCCCTCCGAGGCGAGAGACAACACGGTAGATGGTCGACAAAAAGACTCCGTAGGCCTCAGCCTATGCCACGCCGTCGCACCCCGAAGAGAGCGCCGAGCTCGTGTTTGGTGAACGTCTGCGCCCACGAAGCCTGACTCGAGCACAACACGACAATCAGCAAACATTTCCGAATCATCAAGCCAGACCTCGAGCTGCCTGGAACAGATAGCCGATGTTCGCCCCAGACCGCTGGTCGATCTAGAGGGTCAAGTCCTCCGCCAGTTGGAGGAGGAAGGCCTCGGAGTCTCCGGTCACCGTGAAGCCGTCGTCAGCAACCAGTTGTTCCCACGGGTAGCCGCTCTCCCGTATCCAGATCTGGCCGACGGTGAGGTTGACACCCATGCCGTCGTAGAAATCGTACAGAATGCTCGCGGAATCGTAGCCCGTGATCTCTTCGCACAATGAGCTCCCGTGCCCGTCCGGAAGCTCCCAAACAGGCGTCCACGCCAGATCGCAGTCGTCGCAGCCTGCAGCAGACGTCGTTGCCGTGAATGCATGGGTTGTGGCGCAGAGCACGTCGCCGCTGGACCCGTAGAATACGTCGGAGAGATGCACCTCTGTGACATCGGCACCCACACATCCCCCATACAGGACCTCGTGATGGATGGTGTCCCCGGATTGCGGTGCAGGCTCACTCACCGGCATCCAGTCCTCCAGGCCCATCGGACAACCCGTCACCGGATCGCTCTGGGTCAGCTCGTCCGACTCCCCGTCGTTCGGCTCTGCAGCACACCCGAGCACCAGCGAACAAATGGCTACCATCGCAACACCAACTCTTTGTCTCATCTCTTCCTGCCGTGGCGGTTCTTCTACGCGCCCGTCGCTGTATTGAATCGAGCCTCAGTTGTCACCGGCTACATGGCCTCGATGCGAACGGGAGCCGAGCTCTCCGCGCGATAGGGAAGCCGGACCTCGAACCTGTGTTCGCCGGGTTGAACCGGCCACCTCGCCACGTATGGATGGCTGACGACCGCAAAGGGCTGGCCATCCACGAACCAGACGACCTGATCGACCGCGGGCTCGACCGTCGCCTGGAGTCGCAGGGTCGCCTGATTCGCAGGAACCTCGGGGTCGCGGATGATGCGCATGCCCTGCCGCGGAGAGAGCACTTCCAACGCCACATCACCGTCGCCGACCGTGGTCCTCGGAGCGGCGGGGAGCCCGACCTTCTGCATCCACGCAGCGTAGCGGGGCTCGAGATCGACGACGACGCGGCCGTCGACCCGAACATGGGCGGTGCAGTCGTGCAGGGCGGCGTCGGGGGGGAAATATTCGGTGAGCACTCCGTCGCAGCGGGGGGTCGCCAGCTGACCGGATAGCGGACAGATCGCCTGAGAGGTCCAGTTCTCCGGTCCGATCGGCCGATGATCGGAGAGGCCGTGCACGTCCGCCTGGTGCAGATCCAGCAACACCTCGTGCAGGACCCTCGCGGCGCCGCGATAGCCGCTCACACCCTTCATCGGGCGCCAGTCGGAATGTCCAATCCACACCCCGACGATCCAGTCCTCGGTGTATCCGATGGACCAGGAATCGCGATAGTCCGGTGAGGTCCCCGTCTTCACGGAGGCCGCGAATGGGTATTCGGTGTGGCCGGCGCGTGGGAAGCTCGGTAGGCGGGCCATGGGATCCGCGAGCCAGGCCGAGACCAGGCGGGAGTGATCGGCGGAGAAGATGCGCCGACCGTCGACCATGGGCTGGTCCTCGGTCCTCCGGAGGGGGCGAAGAACGCCGTCATTCGCCAGCGCGCCGTAGGCGGTCACCAGATCGGTCAGCGTCAGGGGCATGCCGCCGATGGCCAGACCGACGCCGTAGTGGGAGGCGGGAGCGCCGCCGTCGTGCAGGCCCAGATCGGACCAGAGGTCGTAGACGTCGTTTATCCCTACCCTTCCGGCCAGGTTGACGGCGGGCACATTTCGGGAGTTGGCGAGGGCCTGGCGTGGCAGCAGGGGTCCCAGGAACCGCCGATCCGCGTTGCCGATACCCTCGGGTCCACGCTGGAGATCGTCGAGGATGGTGTCCGGTCCGATCAGCCCGCGATCGAGGGCAGTCGTGTACAGGAAGGGCTTGAGGGTGCTGCCTGGATAGCGGGGCGTGTTGGCGAAGTCGATGGCCCCAGCGGACTCGTCGACGTTCCAGCCGACCGAGCCCACCGACGCCCGCACGGCGAGGGTCTTGCGGTCGACGACGACGATGGCGCCCTGCTGCGCTCCGGCGACGGACAGCCAAGAGACGGCGTCGTGAAGCTTCCACTGGATGTCGCTCTGCAGATCCAGGTCGAGGGTGGTGCGGACCACCGGATCGGAGGCTTTCAGACCGTCGAATGCGAGCACGGTGTGAAGCGTGGACTGGGGCCGGATGGGCTTGTCGGGGAAGTGCAGATTGCCGAGCTCCTCCAGAGCCCGTTGGTAGTCCTCCTCCCCGATCTTGTCGTCGTTCCGGAGGAGAGCGAGGATGTGCTCGGCCCTCTCCGTCGCCCGCCGCAGTCCTCCCTCGGTGTAGGGATTCATGGTGCCCGGAGCCCGCGGTAGTCCGCTCAGAAGCGCGGTTTCGGCCCAGGAGAGGTCGTTGACCGGCTTGCCAAAATAGCGACGAGCAGCGTAGCGAATCCCGTAGACGTTGTTGCCGTACGGAGCCAGCTGCAGGTAGCGCGCGAGCACCGTGTCCCGGCCCCAGCGATGGGTGATGACCAGGGCTGTTGCCGCCTCGACGAGCTTGCGGCTATAGGTCCGCGGCCCCGGATCCTGGAGGCGAGCGACCTGCATTGCGATGGTCGAAGCGCCAGAGACCCGATGTCCCGAGGTGGTGTTCTGCACGATGGCCCGGGCCACGGACCGCGCGTCGACGCCGGGATGTTCGTCGAAGCGGTGGTCCTCGACGGCCAGCGTCGCGGCGACGACCCGCTCGGGCAGGCAGTCGGAGAGCACCGCTCCCCGCACACAGCGGCGCTCTCCCACCGGCCAGAACCCCATGCGCTCGTCGGCGCCGATGTTCACCTCCCCGAGATATGCGCCGTGGTAGTCCTCGAGAAGGACGGTTGGTTCGTGAGAATCCTGGCTCGCGCGGACGTGTCCCATCCCCAGGAGGGCGAGCAAGGCGCCGCCCATCCCGACGAAGAGCAACCCGGCGAGCCTGCGGATCACGGCCTGCTCACTACGACAGTCGCTCCAACACTGCTGCCGCGAATCGCTGGGTCGTAGAGGAGCTCGGCAATGGCCGCCGGCTGCACGAACCGTCCCGCCGAGGTCGCCCGGGTGCGGAAGTAGAAGTCGTAGGTGCCCTTCGGGAGCTGCTCGAAGTAATAGGTCACGGCGTCATCACTCCGCGAGATCCAAGTTGCCGAGCGGGTATCCGACTTCGAGGGTCGGGCCTCTGGTGGGGCAGTCGCCAGGGCGGGATTGAGGGGCTCCATGGTCGCCGCCAGGGGGACCTCGATGGCGACATAGGTGCGGGCCTCGGGATTCACGACCGAGATGTGCTCCTCGACGACATCTCCGAGCACCAGAGCCTGCTCCGTCCCGGGCTTGTCGAGATCCCGCTTCTCAGCCGGAGCATCGTCCTTCTGGATGCGCCAGTCGCGGCTCACCACGAACCCCTGCTGCACCGCCTTCTGCTCCGATCCCGGAGAGTCGGGGATGTACCGCGTGGTCGAGAAGATCACGCCGCCAGGCCCCGACTTGTGCCTCACGGTCGTCTCACCCTGGTGCGTCGAGGTGTGCATGACGATGGGCGAGTCCCCAGC
>PJEL010000975.1_pt1 | contig 31162 bp, 26 predicted proteins | sample 1853271 | NCBI WGS metagenome assembly PJEL01 (sample SAMN08108733, study PRJNA415343) | Invertebrate metagenome, whole genome shotgun sequencing project. | host: Globobulimina | place: Sweden: Gullmar Fjord | collected 2015-08 | reverse complement strand
GCAGGTGTTGCTTGACGGTAAAGATATCACCTCGCTGCCCATTCATAAGCGGGCTTTAAACGGCATTTCCTATCTTGCCCAGGAGCCTTCTATTTTTAAAAAACTGACCGTTGAAGAAAATGTCAGAATTGTGCTGGAGCCTTTAGGCGTTCCAGCAAAAGAAATTGACAAACGGATCAGCCAGCTCATGAAAGAGTTGAAGGTTGAGTATTTGGCAAAAAACAAAGGGCACGGATTATCCGGCGGAGAAAGGAGACGAGTTGAAATCATGCGGGCTCTGGCCACCAATCCCCGCTTTATCCTGCTCGATGAGCCTTTTGCCGGTATTGACCCTCTCGCTGTTGCCGACCTGCAAGTCATTATCCGGGAATTAAAGGAAAAGGGACTTGGGGTTCTCATCTCGGACCACAATGTTCGGGAAACCTTGGCTGTATGCGATTTTGCCTATATTGTCAGCAGTGGCAAGATCTTAACCAGCGGTGCAGCCGAAGAGATTGTCAACAGCGAGGAAGCACGGCGTATGTATTTGGGACATGATTTTGCAATGTGAGGAAAAATACCGTACAATCAAGTCATGAGTTCTGAGTTTTTCTTTCAAAGTACTGTTATTTTTTGCTCAATAGCTTACTTATTTTTTACTAAATTTTTTCGACTGAAACATACTGAATGTCATTTCTGGAAATTAAACAAAATTTAAAACTTGCCCAGCAACTGGTCATGACTCCCCAGTTGCAGCAGGCCATTAAGCTGCTTCAGCTCTCCCGGCTTGAGCTGGTGGATACCATCCAGCAAGAGGTTGAACAAAACCCGTTGCTGGAAGAAGAAGTGCCCGAAGCATCAAAGCCCACTGAAACAGAACAGAAGGTTGCGGCACAGCAGGAAACGGATCAAGTCCTGCCGGAAAAAACAACAGAAGTAAACCTCGAAGAAAATCCGTCAACCATTGGAGAAATAGACTGGGCAGATTACGCAAATGAGTATGAAAGCGGTGGTTCTTACAAGCCCCGGGAAAGCATGGGCGAAGAGCAGCCCTCCCGCTTTGATATCATCACCCAGAAACCGGACCTGCAGAGCCACCTGCGCTGGCAGCTCAACCTCTCCGATATTGAAGATCCTGAAGAAATGCAGGTTGGCCTTTTTGTGCTCGGCAATTTGGACCACGATGGCTTCCTCAAAGTCAGCCTGGAAGAAATTATTGAAGAATGCGGGTGCAGCGAGGAAACTGCCGAGGGAGTCATTGACCTCATTCAACTGATGGACCCTGCCGGGGTTGGCGCCAGAAACGTAAAGGAGTCCCTCCTCCTGCAGCTTAAACGGCTGAATCTCAGCAAGTCCCTGCCGGCCAGAATTGTAGAAAACCATCTGCACTTTCTGGAAACAAAAAACTACAAAGCCATTGCCAAGGCCACCAGGCAGCCAATGGCTGATGTCATTCATGCCATTAAGATCATCATTGACCTTGATCCCCATCCGGGCCGGGTCTACTCGGATGAAACTCCCCATTACATCCTGCCCGATGTCTATATCCAGAAAGTTGATGGGGAATATGTCATTTTACTCAACGATGAGGGCCTTCCCCGTCTCAAAATAAGCGCCTACTACAAAGAATCCCTGAAAAACAAATCGAAAGGAAATGACGAGACAAGAAATTACATTCAGGACAAATTAAAATCCGCCGCCTGGTTGATCAAAAGCATCCAGCAGAGGCAGCGTACCATTTACAGGGTGGTGGAAAGCCTGTTAAAATTTCAATACGACTTTTTTGAAAAAGGTATAGCTCACTTAAAACCGCTTGTTTTACGGGATGTGGCCGAAGATATTGAAATGCACGAGTCAACTATCAGCCGGGTAACAACCAATAAGTATGTCCACACCCCCCAGGGAACCTTTGAACTGAAATACTTTTTCACCTCTTCCATTGAGGGCAAGGGTGGAGATGCCCTTTCATCGGAAAGCATCAAGGCCCGTATCCGCAAAATCGTTCAAGGGGAAAACCCGGACAAACCCTTGAGCGACAAGGCCATTTCCGAAATTTTCCAACAAGAGGATATAAAGCTTGCCCGACGCACTGTGGCCAAATATCGGGAACAACTAGGTATCCTTTCGTCTAAGTTCAGGAAACAACCCAAAATCAACTGATCCGTCGTGATTCACACTTTAACTGAACAGCAAATAGCCCCATTTTTACAGGCTACCAATAAAAAAGATGTTTTGCGCGAGCTGGTTGCCCTCATAGGCACAACCTGCAAAGACACCAGCGAAGAAGAACTGTATAGAGTTTTACAGGATAGAGAAAGTATCGGCTCCACCGGTCTTGGAGAAGGGATAGCCATCCCCCACGGGAAACTCGGCACGATTAATCAGATTAAAATCTTCTTTGGCAGAAGCATTCAAGGGGTGGCCTTTGATGCCATTGACGGAAAACCCGTCCATCTTTTCTTTCTGCTGCTGGCTCCCAGTCAGTCAGCAGGCCCCTACCTCAGCTCCCTGGCCAAACTGACCCGCGTCCTGAAAAGTCCCCGCATCCGTACCCGACTGCTCCAGGCGGCAAGCACCAGGGAAATACTAAATATTTTTTCAACGACCAGTGAATTCAACTAAACTCAAACTCTTCATCATTACCGGCCTGGCAGGATCGGGAAAAAGCACTGCCCTCAACGTTTTTGAGGATATGGGCTACTTCACCATTGACAACCTGCCTGTTGTTCTCTTGGCAAACCTGCTGAAACGCGCCCAGCAAGGAGATCTGAAAAACGACAAACTGGCACTGGTCATGGACTGCCGGGACCCACAACTCCTTTCCTCCTTTACGTCACTTCTTCAGCAAATATCCGATATGGATACGCATATTCTTTTTCTGGAGGCTGACAATGAGGTACTGCTCAGACGATTCAGTCAGCTGCGCCGCCAACACTTCCTGGCCAAAGACTGTGCCATCTGGGAAGGAGTGCTTCGGGAAAGAAGCCTCATGGAACCAATTAGAAAACATGCCGAGGTAATTGACACCAGCGCACTGACCCTCCATGAACTGGCCAGGCAGCTTCGGACAACCTTTGGCAACAAAGACGAATCAGGCAGACTTGCCGTTAACCTCCTTTCCTTTGGATTTAAGCATGGGTTGCCCCAGGATTCTGACATTCTCTGGGATGTACGCTTCCTGCCAAACCCTTATTTTGTCCCGGAACTGAAAAATTTCACCGGCCTGGAAGATAATGTTGCATCGTATGTGCTGGAGCATGAAACCAGTCAACGATTCTTACAACACATCGAACCGTTGCTTGCGTTTGTCATCCCAAAATATCAAGAGGAGGGGAAAGTACAGCTGACAATCTGTATCGGCTGCACTGGCGGCAAACACCGTTCTGTTGCCATCACTGAAAGACTTGGTAAAACACTGGCAGGCCTGGACATTAAGCTCAATATTGACCACAGGGATATTGAAAAGGCTTAGAGAAAAGGCAAAAAGCAAAAGGCAAAAGGCAAAAGGCAAAAATATTAAATCACAAATAATGCACCTAATCACTTTTGCACCCCAAGGGTGCCCTGCAAGAAATACCCTTGGGGTGCATTTCCTTCGGGCACCTTTTAATTTTGAGTGAGTTTTACCACCTCGCCGTTATCTACTTTCACCGAACGAAAATCAGCCATCGGCTGTCCACGGTAATGCAGGAGAAGACAACGGGCAACAATGAGGTGAGTGACCAGCAAAACAGTCTTTCCAGCCTGCTCTCGGCTAATCCTCTCCACTGCCCGCACAGCTCTTTTTTGCACATCAAGCAAACTTTCACACCCCTTTACATAAAACTTATCAGGAGACTCCAGCCAGGTAGGGTACTCTGCCCCGAACCGCCAGCGAATCTCATCCTTGGTCAACCCGTCCCAGTGGGGTAGATTGATATCAATAAACCCCTCTTCGCTATACAGCTTGGTTGAGCTTTCCCTGGCAACAATCGCTGCTGATTGCCTGGTTCGCTGCAGCGGGCCGGCGTAAATGACGTTCACGGCAATGTCTTTAATTTTTTCTTTTATTTCTGTGAGCTGTCTGACTCCATCCGGGTGAAGGGATTCATCGGTACGTCCGGCAAATCTATTTTCCTTGTTGGCCTGTGTTTTACCATGCCGGATGAGATAAATAGTGGTAGTCATAAAAAAATAGTTTCAACTTTTAAGTTTTGGTTTTCAGTCTTGCAGACATAGGGTAGATTAGCTTTTTGTTAAATAAATCCGTTTTTACTTGTTCCATAATAAAAAAACCAGGATAAAAACATGGTAATACGACATTTTCGTTTTTCTTTAATTCTCAGTCTTTTTTTCTCCCTGTATCTCTCCAGCACTTCTCTTGCTGATGAGACAGCCATTCCAAAGTCTCTGGCCATGCTGCCACTGCAAATCAATGCAGCTAAAGACATTTCTTATCTTCAATCGGGCATTCGCAATATGCTGGCCAGCCGGCTGACAACAGAAGCAGGGGTGAAAATCATCAACCAGTCTCTTGTCAGTCAGCACGCCCCAAAATCCGGCCAGATATCAGATGTCAAGGCACTCCAGGATTTAGGTCGTACATTGCAAGCTGACTATCTGCTCACCGGCACCATGACAGCAATTGGCAAGAGCTTAAGTTTGGATGCCACCCTCTACTCAATTTCCGAGGACAAGCCGGTTGACTCCTTCTATGCTTCAGCCGCCACGGAGGATGACATTATCAGCGCCGTGGACTCTTTGGCCTGGGATATTGCGGAAAAATCATTTGGCAAACAACGGCCTGTGCCCAAATACCAAGCCACAGCTCCAGCAATGATGCAGCCGACAATGCAGGCTGCTGCCCCAACCACTGCCGCCGGACAGGCTGTTCCATCAACATTTAAAACCGCCCACCCTGATCGCCAATTCATGGGCTCTTATCCCGGTGGCATGCGTGGAGGATCCTCCCCTTTTATCAGGCCAACAACCATCACCGGCGCCTTTGGGTTTACCAAAACCCAGAACCTGAGTCTGTCCATGCAGTCAATGGATGTGGGCGATATTGATGGAGACGGACAACTCGATGTGGCTATTGCCGGCAAAAATAAAGTTATCGCCTACCACCTCATTAACAACCGCCTGGTTCAATTTGGTGAAGTGGAACTCATTAGCCGCTACAAGATTATCGCAATGGACCTTGCCGACCTCAATGATAACGGCAAATCAGAGATCTATGTAACCGCTGTTGACTGGATTACTCCGAATGCTGTGGGGGTTGAATGGAAGGGCAAGGATTTTGAATATCTGTTTAAAAACGAACGCTGGTGTGTAAAACCAATGAAAGTTCCGGGGCCGGGCATGGTTCTGGCTGGACAAAAAATGTTTTCCTCAGGCGCATACGATGAAATAAATGACTTATTTACACCCGGCATTTTCCAGCTCCGAATAGCCGAAGGCGGTATTCTGCAGAAAGATGGGCAGCTGCCTGTTCCGGATTCTGTTAATCTGTATGATTTCTCCCTTGCTGACCTTGATGGTGACGGAAAAGTTGAGGTCATTACCATTGATGAATCTGACAAACTGAAGGTGCTTACAGCCAGCGGCAAACAGTTATGGAAAGGTGATGAGCATTACGGGGGCAGCCTGCGCTATGTGGGCGGCGAAAGCCTCAAGGCGAAAAGCGATCGGGAAATTTTGGATACCCGCGACAAGGAAAGAGTTTATATCCACTCCCGCATCATCATTAAAGACATCAACAACGACAACCTGCCGGATGTCATTGTTAACAAAAACCTGTCAACGGCCTCTCGGGTCATGAAAAACTTGAAAAACTACCCAAGTGGTGAAATTCATGGGCTTTCCTGGAACGGTATCGGACTGACCGAGCTCTGGCGTACCAGAAAAATTGACGGCTACGTGTCATCCTACCAAATGGTTAATGATGCGGAAAACAAAGACGCAGCCACCCTGTTTGTCGGGCTGGTCATGAACAGCGGCTGGATGGATATTCTTTCCGCCAAAGACAGCACGGTGCTCATGTACCCACTGGACTTCAGCCAGCAGGAAAAACCCCAGCAACCCCAGCAGGGTTATCAGTATATGCAGTAAGTCATGCCATACCGGCAGTCTTTTATCCAAAAAAAATACCGGATCAATTGCCTTGCAGCAATGAACCCGGTATTTTTTTTGCTCACTCAACCTCCCTTATGGGAAGCTTATTGTTGAATTAATTTTTCAAAGTTATAGAATCCCCGGCTTTGGCCTCTCCTCCTTGAACCACCTTGGCAAATATCCCTTCTTTTGGCATGATACAATCACCGGTAGCCTTTTTTATGGCACAACCGTCATTGTGACATTTCTTGCCTATCTGGGTAATCTCCAAAATGATGTCCGTACCAATTTGCAGACTATCGCCAACTGTCATGGATGACAGCTCTAGATCTCGGGTAATAATATTTTCTGCAAAAGCGCCGTCTTTTAAGGAAGGAAGTTGTTTTTTAACGGTATCGATGCTTTCTCCAGCCAGCAGAGAAACCTGTCGATGCCAACGGCCTGCATGGGCATCATCAACAATTCCAAATCCTGCTTGAAACGTTGCCTGCTTTACCGACCTTTTCACAATACCCTTTTTTTTGCTTACGCAAATTGCTTCAATAATCGCCATCTGAAATTTCACCCTCACGCTTTGGCTTCTTTATGCTTTAGCAGGCCAGCAAAAGCTGATTTTTATGAAAAACATACCCCGTCCTTATGCGCCTGTTGCATGCTCCCCATTGTAATGAGGATCTTGTCACTGTACTACAGCGGTATGGGCTAAGATCATGCGCAAGGACTGCAACGACGTTAATTTTTTCAACGTTTCATGCAGCTCATTTTCGGTTTTTTCATCAGGGGTATCTGTCAGAAGCACTACTCCCTCATAATTTTCGGATGGAACGATTGCGCAGTGCTCCATGACTGACAGCTCCGCACATAATTGCCCCATTGCTCCAAGCTGGGGCTGCACCTCATAACTTAAAATAGACATGACGGCTCCATAAAATTTTGTTTTATCGTTAAAAAGAATAGTAAAAAAGCATAACCACACAGCAGTCTAATGCAAATCATATACCAAACTTTTTTTCTTGTCTTTTCAGCACATTAAATCATTACCCCAGTGCTTACGTTACCACACGGTACCACATCGTGACAGTTACCGCTACCACAAAGTAACACATGCGTCGCAGGCCGACAACACAAAGCCCCATTTTCTTTCTGCCGAGGAGATTGCCAGTTTAAAGATTTATTCGTGGAACTACATTTGAGTTATGGAACTAATGAAGAAAAAAGATGAGAAGAAGTATGTGTTTCAGGGTTTTACCGCCTCAAGGTCAAAAGAAATGGTGACCTCGGTGCCTTGTCCTTGCTCAGATAATATGGTCAAAGCCCCACCGAATCTTTCCACAAAAGACTTGGCCAGGAACAGGCCCAAACCGAGCCCCTTACCCGGCTCCTTAGTTGTGAAAAACGGTTCGGCCGCCCTGGCCAGGGCAAATTCATCCATACCATGCCCCTTATCATTTACCGTGAAGTAGAGAAATTTATTATCATGTCTACAGGTGAGCTGCACGGAATCCTCGGCTGACGACGCGTCAAAACTGTTCTTCACAAGCCCGATTATGGTTCGCTTGATCGTCCGCCAAGGCACTTGAATCGCCACAGCACCCGCTTGATTATTTATTGACAGAGTTCCTGTAAATTCTGCGTTTATGGCCTCGGCAATTTCCTCCAACAGTGTATTAACCGGAAATATCTGAACCTCTTCTCCAAGATTCTCACCCGCATCGGCACTCATCTGATACAAAATCTCCCGGCAACCCTCAACCTGCTCTCTGATAAGACGGGCATCATCAACCAGATCCGGATCGAAATCACCTGCATTCAAGGTATAAAGCATCTCACCGGCGGCCACCGCAATAGTTGAAAGTGGGGTAGAAAATTCATGGGCAGCCCCTGCCGCCAAGGTAGCGAGAGAGGCAAGTTTATCGCTGCGAGCCTTCTCTGCCCTTAAGTTTTCAATGGTTTTTGCGTGATCTGTCAGTGATCGCTGAATCCGGTTAACAAAAAAAACGACAAAGAAAGCTGTAAGAGAAAATGCCACCCACATGCCCTGCAGATGTAATTCAACGTCCTTGTTACTTTGTCCTGCTTCAACATGGCAGGTCATCTGCTTTTTCATTGTTACGAGACTGATCAGGTCAGGTGGCAGTATAAAAAGAGCCGCATAGCAAAGAACGGTAAACAGGGCAAGCCCCCAGGCCCAGTATGTCTGCATGAAAATGGAACCAACCACAACATGAATTAAATAGAGGAAGGTAAACGGGTTCATTGGCCCGCCGGTAAAGTAAAGAAGGCAGGTCAAAAGGGCCACATCAAGAAACATGACCAGACTAAAAAGCCAACGGGGAAAGTTTTCATGCCTCTGCAGCCAAACAAAAACAAAATTGCTTATTGCCTGAAAACAGATAAGCACAGCCGGCACAGTCAGTATCATTTCTGCATCAAAAAACAGATTAACAGCAAAAACCAGCAGGAGTTGACAGACCACCACTCCCCACCTGAGGCGCAACAACCAGGGAAAAGCAACTTCGGAAATAGTATCCTTATGTGCCTTTACTGAGTCTGCAGGTGATATTTGTGTCATTGATATGTCCTGACCTAAATGGTGTTTAATCTTTCAAGCTTGGCTGAGAGGATAATGATGCGAAAATATATAGCAAGGATGAGAGGAAAATGCTCTTACACTTTTTCTTACTGGAGAGTTTTATGGGTGAGGATAGTTAGAAAAATAATTATGAAACGTAGAGTTCATCCAGAAGGCGGAACAACTCCACCCTTGCTTTTTCAAAATCTGCCATCCTGGCGTTGGCTGCTTCCGGTTTATCTTGGTTGTACAGACCAATGATCTCCCTTGCCGTTGCATGAACAGCCTTGTGGTGGATATCAATTTCCGCAAAGAGAGGGCTTTGGGTGAACTCTCCTTGAACGTTGTCATACCATTTACCAAATAGGCAGTTGTGATGGTCAACAACCTTGTCAGCCTCCATCTTTTTTCGACCTTCCAGAACCGCTTCAAGCTGTATTTTCCAGTTCAGATGCGCGGTTTTCACTGCTCCAATGTCAAAAAGAGGTATGCCGAAGTCTTCATGGCTGATTGACTCACCCATACTTTCGGAAAGTTTAGTCAACTCATGGGCATATTGTCGAACCTCAAGGCAGCGATTGGTGATTTGGTCCGTCGTATCGCGCACCGTGACAATTTCTCGTGTCACTTCAAGGTTTACCGTTGATGCGTTGGAAATGTTTTCCTTCACCTCGTGCATACCGGTTGAGGCTTGGGATATGTTGGTTGAAATATCTGCACTGGCTGATGCCTGCTGTTCAATAGCACTGGCAATAGTGGCAACGAGTTTACTTACTGTATCAATAGTACCGGTAATGCTGCTGATAACCTCTACCGTTTCCTGGGTAGACTGCTGCATGTTAGCAATCTGTTGCATGATATCCTTGGTTGATTCTTTGGTTTGTTTTGCCAGTTCCTTCACTTCGTTGGCCACAACGACAAAACCCTTCCCTGCCTCTCCGGCCCGGGCAGCCTCTATTGTTGCATTAAAAGCCAGCAGATTGGTTTGTTCTGAAATATCAGTAATTGTGTCGGTGACATTGGTAATTTTCTGGGCAGTTTCATCAAGTTTACTGACGCTGATTGACGCTTTTGTTGCTTGTGAAACAGCTTCACTGGTGATAGAGCGGGCTTGGTCGGTATTGGCGGCAATTTCACTGATCGTTGCAGTCATTTGCTCTGCGGCAGTGGCAACCATGGATACATTTGTACTGGACTGTTCCATGGCTGACGAAATTGCGTTCATGTTTGTGCTCATTTTTTCTGCAGCAACAGCTACGCCATTGGTCAACTCAAAAAGGTTATGCGCATCACCTGTCAATTCATCTGAGGCCTTACTCATTGCCCCTGATGTGGCATCAAGAGTGGAAATGTTTCCCTGGAAAGAGAGAAATGTTTTTGCTGATTTATCGTTCACCGTGGCAGAGATATTTTCATGTGCACAGGTTATTTCCAGGCAATCCACTTTAACCAATTGTTGCTTACTGTCCTTGGTTTTAATCCCGTGAGACGGTGAAATTGTCTGGTCTTGTCTGTGGGCGTGAAGTGTTTTAAAAAAGAAAAATCCAACGCCACTCAAAACGGTCAGGCTAGCTAAAAGTATCCCCATATCCATGATCTATTACCCCTCTTTATGAATTACCTCACTACAATTGTGTCACATTGTAGCAACAAAGAAAATATGGCTAATTGTCGCACTTGATAATTTTTTTAAAAATTCCAGAAAGAAAAAAAGAAGGGAGAAAAAATACGCTGAAAAGTAATGTGGGAACAGAATAAACACTGAGAAGGTCTCAGACTAAAAAGGGGCTGACTAAGAAAATTATACCCAAGGGGCACTCTTTTCAGTACCCCCTTGAGGGGTATAAGTCTCGATGTCTCATAAACTCGCTTATCGATTGAAGCGGACGCTGCGCGCCGCTTAATTCGGCTTTATACCGGCAGGATAAAGAAGAAGGTGCTGCCTTTGCCTACTCCCTGACTTTCTACCCAGATTCGCCCGTTATGCAGTTCTACCAGTCGCTTGGTCAGGGAAAGTCCCAGGCCTGTCCCCTGGTATTTTTTACTTGTTGAGCCGTCTGCCTGTTCAAAAGGTCTGAAAATTCTTTCAAGATCAGTCGCCTTGATGCCAATGCCGGTATCCATTACGGCAATCTTGATAAAGGTTTTTCCACCCACTGCCTGGCCATGCTTTTCTGAACCATTATGCGTCAGCAATTCAGAGGCATCAACTTTCTTGGCTGTTACGGTAATATGACCTCCCCCAGGTGTAAATTTAATGGCATTGGCAAGCAGGTTAAATACGACCTGTTTTATCTTTCGCTCGTCTGCCATGATGCTTTCCGGTAGGTCGGCATCGATATCAAGATGGAGAGTGATGTCGTTCTGGTGGGCCTTTTCCTTAATCATGACAAAACTGTTGGCCAGCAGTTTCTGGAGGTCAAATTCCCACAGATCAAGTTCAAACTTGCCAGCCTCTATTTTTGACAGATCGAGGATGTCATTTATAAGTGAGAGTAAGTGCCTGCTGGAAAGCAGGACGTCACCAAGATAGTCTTCTTGGATATCATTGAGTTCACCAAAGTGTTTATCGAGGATGACTTCGGTAAAGCCTATGATAGCATTGAGCGGTGTGCGAAGTTCATGACTCATGTTGGCAAGAAATTCGCTTTTTGAAACATTGGCCACCTCGGCTGCTTTTCTGGCCCTGCTCAACTGATTATATGTCTCTTCAAGAGTGCCCATCATGAGGTTGAAATCAATGGCCATATTACCCACCTCATCCAAGCCTTGTCCGGACTCGTTACGCTCTGGTTCAGGAAGTCTTATACTCATATTCCCTTCTTTTTCCGTGACCTCATGCAATGCTGTAATAAGTTGATTAATCTTATCAAAAACCCTCCGTTTAAGGATCAAAAACAGGACGACAGAAATCAATATCGACCAGAAGAAGGGAATGAGGTTGTAGGTGATGTGCCGTCTCCTCTGCTGGTGAAATTTTTTCAGATTAAGTGCCACCGAGATATAGCCCACTTCTTCGCCTAAAACATTTTCCAGCGTTTTGGTCTTGGTTGCATAGGAATTTTCCCCTTGGATAAGGGTGTTATTAACCGGAAAGGCGATAGTTTTATTGGCAAAACTGGTTAAGGCGGGTTGAAGATTCCTCGTGTAAAAACTCACATCCCCCCCGGCTATTTCATGCATATAAGAGGTCAGCTCATTGTTGCCGTTGATAAGCTTAAGCATGACAATGTGGCCGTATAAGTCACCTGAATCATGGACAAGATGGACTGTTGACTGAAAGCTGAGAACATCTTCCTGCTTTAGATCATTACTTCTTAACAGTTCGGAGAAGGGTAAAATCTTGGCCGGTATCCTGGTGAGCCCTACCTTCTCCTCATGGTCCCGTAAAAAGAAGTGCAACCTTCCAGGCTCGGGTATGATGCTTTGCTGAGGGTTGTAGATAAACTCCTGGAGATTGCACCCCAGAAACGCCCCTTCGCTGTCAAAGAGAAGAAGGAGATCTATGTCATGTTTTGCGGAAATGGTCTGCAGCATCATGGTGATTGGCTGGATCTTGTCATAATCAAGAAAATCGACAAATTTCTGATTCTTTTCCCTGATAATTCCGGCAACCATGCGGAGCTTGTCAAACTCGTTATTTAACATTGAGCTGACAATAACCATTTTTGAGTTAAGTTCCTGCTCAAGTTGCAGGGTGACCTTCTTGTTTTCCTGCAAAGCGGAGTAGATACCGTTGCCAATGATCATGGCAATAAGCAGACAGAAAAGCAGAATGATTTTTCGAAAAATCGTTCTGGGCGGACCGGTATGGTGGGAGCGCTGGGTATGTGAAAACAATTTCATGATAAACTGCCCACTGGCAATTTGCTGACTACAGTAGACAGATATTGGTTAAAAAAATCATAATATTCAGATGGAGTCGAAAAATTGGCACAACCTCCGCCATGTAACTGTTCAGCAGTACTTCAGATTTGTGCAGGCAGGCTGGTGCTGCATAGTTTTGGCTATGTAAACCAGACTGACCGTGCAAATATGGGGTGCTGCTGAATTGTTAAAAAAAATCAATCGCACAGCAGCTCATTGTGGAGGAAATTCTCTCCTTTTACCAGAGGAAAGCCTTCAGCCTGCCAGCGGGCCGTACCTCCTTTCAGAATGCCGACAACCTGATAATCTTTCAAGGTAAGAAATTTGGCCGCTATCGGTGCCTGTTTCATTATCCAATCAGTGATAAGCACTTTACGGTTCTTGGGAATAAGGTGGTAATTGTCTTCAAGGTAGACAAGGGGGCAATGAAGCGCCCCGGCAACATAATCTCCTGAAAGTGTTGAGTTGTCCAGGACAAAATCCGATTCCTGGTTTATCAGACTTCGGCTGCTCAGACTCCTGACATCAAGAATAAAGACATCCTCTTGTTCACGGTACTCGTTAAACTTTGTTGGGGAAAGTTTGTTCACCTTGATGTTTCTCAATTGCTTATCAACTGAAATAGGATAATTAAAAAAACGCCACTCCGGCATGCCTCCTGTAAAATAGTACACGTTAGTATAACCTTTCACCGCTGCAATCCTTGCAGCACGCTTGCTGTACATTCACCTTTCACTGAGACAGTGAAACACCAGGGTGACGTTCTTGTCTTCAGGAAGCTTGTCAGTATCCTTCATTTTGTCAATGGGGATACTAATGGAACCTGTTATATGTTGAATGAAATACTCAAACTCACTGAGGACATTTATAATGAGATAATCTTTTTTACTATCGGTCAGTTGCTTGAGATCAGGTGCAGTTATCTCCTTGAAACCCGCTGCCGAGCAGATGCTGAAATCCAGCAACACCAAAAGCAACGCGGCAAAGATGAAAGAAAACGCCCGAAAACCATGGCGACAACCCAAAATGAAGTCTTTATAAATAATCATTGCGTAACCCCATCAATTTTAACCGATAGACGACCGTCGACAATTTCCTTATGTTCAAGGGGGAGCTTTTCATCTCTCCAGCGAACAATCCCGCCTTTGAGAATGCCGAAAACATCAAAACCTTTTTTTGTCAGGAATTTTGCGGCAAGAATGGCTTTTTTGTTGGTCCAATCTGTTATGACTATTTTTTTGTCCTTTGGGATGCGGTGGAGCCAATCTGTAAGGTAGACCATGGGACAAATATGAGCGTCTTTAATAAAAATATTTTCCCGATCACTGTCATAGGCAATGGGGCGAACATCAAGAATATAAAGATTCTCGTCTTTCTGCAGCATTTCGTAAAGTTTTGCAGGACTTATTTTGCGAATTTTCATATTCGCATACTCTTTGTTCACCACCATGGGATAGGCGAAAGATCTCCATTCAGGGATGCCTCCCTTGAAGCAGTACACATTGGTGTATCCCATCTCTACCGCAATCCTTGCGGCCCTGGGGCTGTATGGTCAGATCTTCCCCATGCAGTAGGTGATGATAGGGGTGTCCATGTTTTTGGGCAGCAGGGTTGATGCGCGAAATGTGGTGATTGGAATATTAATGGAGCCCGTGATGTGCAGGCCATCATACTCAATTGTGCTCAGAACATTAATCAATACCGCTCTTGGGTCTTTTTCGATCATGCTTTTTACTTCCGGAGCGGTGATGTATTGGAAACCCTGGCCATAAACAGGCGCACATACACCCAGAAGCAGGAAGAGGATCGAAACCCATAAAGCCTGTTTGGGCAAGGGGGAAAATCTTTTAAAGTGACGAAAACACAGTCGGTTATTTTTTTTCATGTTATTTGACTCAGCTATATTATGTGTTCGGGTATAAAAACGTGTCCACCTCGTCCAGAAAGGTCCGGGTGTCAAGTGGCTTGCTGATATAGCCAGCACAGCCGGCATCTTTGGTTTTCTGTTCATCCCCTTCCATTGCAAAAGAAGTCACGGCAACGATGGGGATATTACAGGTTTGTTTATCTTCTCTCAGAATGCGGGTGGCAGTTAAACCATCCAGGTCGGGAAGCTGAATATCCATCAGGATCAAATCGGGGCAATGTTTTTTTGCCAGTTTGATTCCTGTTTCAGCATCCATGGCTTCAATGACGGCATAGCCCTTGATCTGCAGCAAAGTACGAACAAGCTTCAGATTAAATTCATTATCTTCTACAACCAGTATTTTCATGGCAATTACACTTCTTCCCCGGCCTGGTGATCTGTCATTTGTACAAGTACCTCTACCATCTTTTCGTCTAGTTTTCCAGACTGAGCTTCCTCACGGAGTATGAACAGAGCTTTTTCCCGGGAAAGGGCTTTTCTATAAGGCCGGTCTGTGATCAAGGCATCATAGATGTCAACCACTGCCATTACCCGGGCAACGGCCGGAATCTCCTGTCCTTTCAGACCGTCAGGATAGCCGCTTCCATCCAGTTTGTCATGGTGATGCCGGATGACTGTCAGGGCCAGACCAAGATTTTTTTTAAGGGGCAGGCATATTTTATAGCCAACATGTGAATGGGTTTTCATGAGGTCCCACTCTTTGGCAGTAAGTTGCCCCGGTTTGTTTAGAATTTTTTCAGGGACCGCAATTTTACCGATGTCGTGTAAAATCCCACCAATCTTCAATGATTCTATTTCTTTAGCTGAAAGGTTTAATTCCCTGCCAAGTTCATGGGCTAACCGGGCAACACGGGACAGATGTTCCTCGGTATAAGCATCTTTGGCCTCTACAACATTGGCAAGGGAGCTTAAAACAGCTTCCATGCTGGTCAGTTTTTCGTTTAATTGTTTTGTTTTGAGCAGAGAGCGGGTTCTGGTCAGCAGCTCTATCTTGTTTGGAGGTTTTGTCAAAAAATCATCCGCACCTGCTTCAATTCCTTTAATTTTTGCTTCAATATCATCGAGTGCAGTTACCATGATTATCGGAATCAGGCGGCTGTTGTCCCTGTTTTTCAGGGTGCGGCAGACATCATACCCATTAATATCCGGCATCATTATGTCAAGCAGGATCAAGTCAACATCCGTTCTGTCAACAATTTTCAAGGCATCGCTTCCACAGGTCGCCTTAAGTGTTTTATAGCCAAGTGGACAAAGCAGCGCTTCAAGGAGTTTGACGTTACGTTCCTCATCATCGACTATCAGAACGCATGGCGTGCTTTGCGAATTTGATTCTGCAGGGTATTTTTTCAAATAAGATATCTTGTCGATACCTATTTTTGCCCGACCCAACTGCTTGCTGGCAGCCTGAAAGAGTTCTTCTTTGCTGGCAGCCTGTACCGGATAACAGGACAGGCCGGCACTGACTATTAATCTGTCATTTGAGAGGGCCTGGATGTCTTTGCTTATTTTTTTTAAAAGAGACGCTGTGTCTTGTAAAGTGGATTGTGGATGGAGGATAACAAACAGGTCACTATGCAGGCGGGCGGCAAAACCCGTTTCCGGCAGATTGTCTCGTATAGCTCTTGCCACATCCTGCAGGAGACGATCTCCCTGTATTATCCCGTTTTTTTTGTTATATTCGCTAAAATAATCAAGATCAAGCAGAGCCAGCGAACAAGATGCCGATTCCTGTTGATGTCCCCCTATCTTCTGCTCCAGGATGAGTTGAAAAAAACCGTAGCTGTAGAGTCCGGTAAGGTTGTCTGCACAGGAAACACCTGTCTCGCTGGTATATTTTTCCTTTAAATTCTGGAGAGTATCTTCAAGCATTTTAACGAACGCATTAAGAGATGTAATTTATTTTGCTTACCTCATTTACGACAAAGCCGTAACAACCGTATTTTTGCATCAAATAAGTACACGATGAGCAGAAAAAAAAAAACATAAAATGCTTTTTCTTTAGTTTTTAACAATAGTTGTTCTTCGTGACTTTCATGTGCTGCTGTACTATTTTTCTCCACCTTTTGATGCGATAATTTCCTGGATAGAATCGGTAACGCGCCATCACAACAGCTTTACACTTAAAACTGTCATGAACAAAAAAAAGCAGGGTTGTAATACCCTGCTTAATGGACAACTCATTTGTATCATGGCACAGGCAAAAGCCTGCACATTATCTGCGACCGCGACCGCCACCACCGCCGCCGCCATGACCACTGCCACCGCCATGACCGTAGCCGCCACCCTGGCCATAGCCGCTGCCCTTGTCATCGCCATTGTAATGACGATTTTGATTCCTGCTTTTCTTGCCGTCGCTTCCCGGCCCCTGGCCATCCTGCTTGGCATTTTCAGGCCGGCCTGTGTACTTTGCCCTCTCCTCCACAGGCATCTCTTTGACCCGTTTTTGCCACTCTTTTTGAAACTTGTTACGATCCTGCTCGGCCGCCTCACGCATCGTGCCACGCATTGCCGCCAGCTCATCAGTGGAATGTCCTGAATAATCTGAGGCCCAGGCAGATGCCGCGCACAATGTCACACCAACAACCAATCCAGCCAATTTCATACTTTTTGTCTTCATAATAATCTCCTCAAAAAATGAAAATAGTTTTTTAAATTCAATCACCCTACTTATCCAATTCCCGTGCCACCCGCCCTTCTTTTCCAAATTACCCCTTACATATCAACAAGATACAGACAAACACAACTCATAGAACTCTCGTCTTCAGCCCAAAAATGAGATAATTGTGTCGCTTCAAAGCAACACATATCACGAGAAAGAGACACTATATCGATCTCAATCGACCACCCCAAAAGTGCCACTCTCTTTTTGCAAGAGGTTGAGAGTTGCATGATGTATTCGTGAAAAAAGGCAAGGGATATGGAAGTGAGGATGTCCCAGCAAGAAGCTGAGGCATCCTTTTTAATGAGACATGAACAACTAATCCCGGAGAAAATGACAGGTATAGCCATTGGGGTATTTTTGCAGATAGTCCTGATGGTACTCTTCGCCTGGGTAAAATGGTTGAGCCGCAACAATTTCAGTAACAAGCGGATTTTGCCATTTTCCCGAACGATTTACTTTAGCTTTTTTCTTCTCAGCCGTTAGTCTCTGTGTTTCGTTTTGGAAAAAGATAACGGAACGATACTGTGTTCCCCTATCATTTCCCTGGCGATTGCGAGTGGTTGGGTCATGGAGGCGGAAGAAATAATCAAGAAGGGTTTCATAGCTCACCACAGAAGGATCAAATACAAGCTGGACAACCTCAGCATGACCGGTGGTGCCGGTGGTGATATCAGCGTAAGCTGGATTTTTCAAAGTACCGCCGGCGTAGCCCACGGTGGTGCCTAGAACACCTGGAATTTTACGTAATATTTCCTCAACACCCCAGAAGCAGCCAGCTCCAAAAAGAGCGATTTCTTCCTTTCTGTCAGCCATATCCTGTTTTTCAAAAAGCGCGAGAAAACTTTCTAAACCGTGGACCGAAAGATCGTCCTTTGCTATAAACCTGAGGGACGCCGAGTTGAGGCAGTAGCGCTTTTTATCGGGTGCCGGCCCGTCATCAAACACATGACCAAGATGGGAGTCTCCGTATTTACTGCGAACCTCCGTCCGCAGGGCAAACAGGCCAAAATCCTTATGATAGGTGATATTTTCAGGTACCAGCGGCTTGGTAAAGCTTGGCCAGCCGGTGCCGGAATCATATTTATCACGGGAGGAGAAAAGAGGCTCCCCGGAAACGATATCCACGTAGACCCCCTCTTTCTTATTGTCCCAGTACTCATTACGAAATGGAGGTTCTGTTCCTTCTTCCTGGGTGACTTTGAACTGCAAAGGAGTCAGGCGGACTTTTAACTCTTCCTTTGTACTGCTGACTGACTTCCATGATTCTTGGGCCATAAGCTCCCCCTTAAGCAAAGATGAGCAGACTAAAAAGAGCAGCAACAAAATCATCCACTTGCTTTGATGTCTTCGTTTCAATTGTTTTTGCAGAAAAGTTTTCATGATAGTAAAGATTACTAAACTAAAAAAAGGTTCAAAAAAACCGCTGCCCCCAGAGAAGCTGCGGATGCAGCGGCTAAACAACCTAAGTGATTGTCAAAAACTACTATCTATAAGGTATAACCAATCTCACTATGCTGGGTGAGATCAAGGCCCTGCACTTCATCATCTTTATCCACCCGCAGGCCGATCATAAGATCAATGGCTTTAAGAATAATAAAGGTGACCACAACAGAATAGGCGATAGTAATGCCGGCGTCCATGGCCTGGATGGCAAGAAGTTTCGGGTTACCAAAAAAGAGACCGTCTGCACCACCAGCATTGACCGCGGTGGAGGCGAAAAGACCTGTGGCAAGAGCTCCCCACAGCCCTCCCACACCATGAACGCCAACAACGTCCAACGAATCATCATAGCCAATCTTTCCTTTGGCAATAACCGCCAGATAACAGACAACTCCACCAACAAGACCTATAATAATGGCTGATACCGGGCCGACAAAACCGGCACCCGGGGTAATGGCAACTAGTCCTGCCACCGCTCCGGAAGCGGCGCCCAAGGTGGTTGGTTTACCCTGGACAATCCACTCAGCGATGATCCAGGAAAGCGCGGCGGCACCGGCTGCAACCTGGGTAACAAAAAAGGCATTGGCTGCTATACCGTCTGCGGCCAGGGCGCTTCCTGCATTAAAACCAAACCAGCCAAACCAGAGGACACCGGCACCCAGCATAGTCATGCCCAAGTTATGGGGATGCATGGCTTCCTTGCCCCAGCCTTTGCGCTTGCCTACCATCAGTGCCGCCACCAGCGCCGCTGCTCCGGAGTTAATGTGGATGACAGTACCGCCGGCAAAATCCAGCCCGCCATGACCACCCATCCAACCACCGCCCCACACCCAGTGGCAGACGGGAAAATAGACCAGGGTACTCCACAGGACCGTAAAGATAAGAAAAGCGGAAAACTTAAACCGCTCGGCAAAGGCACCGGTGATAAGCGCCGGTGTAATAACGGCAAACATGAGCTGGAAAGCACAGAAAAGCAAATGGGGAATGGTGTCACTGTATGGACCGGGATCAAGGCCGACCCCCTTCAAGCCAGCAAAATCAAAATTACCGACAAAACCACCCACATCAGGACCAAAGGCCATGGAATAACCGTAGAGCACCCATATAATGGATATAATACCGAGGCAGATAAAACTCTGCATAAGTGTACTCAGTACATTTTTGGAACGAACCATCCCACCATAGAAAAGGGCCAGGCCCGGGGTCATCAACATGACCATGGCTGTGGCCACAAGCATAAACGCGGTATCACCAGTATCCATTGTTGTATCTCCTGAAAAAATTTGAAATTGCATCGCTGCCCACAGCAGGGAGCGCAGTTTTTAAGTTAGCATGAATATCAGCAAGAGGTATGCCAACAGCAACAAACCTCCCTATCCATAGAGAATCACAAGGAAACACCAAACTAACCCTACCCCAACCACCAAAAAACTATACATTTTTGTAACACAAGCAAACGACAGTACACAAAACCGTTACACCCCAAAGCGCAGCCAGGGGCCGCCACAGCGGAGGCAGACGCAACTCTCGCCCACACCAACCAGAAGGATACATTTTTGAAACTACAAAAAGTCAACTTATTACACAAATGTAACAATTTGACAGCGCCAAAACAGACCCCAAAAGGAACCAATAAGCTTTTTTACCAATAATTACAGCTAATTATCCAAGGATTAACAAAAACATCACACCCTGGCATACATCTGGCAATTACATAAAAACAACGTAATTAACAGCACATTTTAAGGAGGAATGCCATGAAGAAAATAGAAGCGATAATCAAGCCTTTCAAACTTGACGACCTGAAAGGGGCCCTGCATGACTTAGGGGTCCACGGAATGACTGTAACTGAAGTAAAAGGCTTTGGCCGACAAAAGGGACACAAAGAAATTTACCGTGGTGCTGAATACGTAGTGGACTTTATCCCAAAAGTAAAAGTGGAAATAGTCATCGGCGCTGAGATGGTGGACAAGGTCACGGAGACGATAATCAACAGTGTCAAAACCGGAAAAATTGGTGACGGCAAAATCTTTGTCATGCCGATTGAGTCGATTTGTCGAATCAGAACAGGCGAGACAGACAAAGACGCCATTTAACGCGCAACCAAAGACTGTTTTCAATTTTTATATCAAGGAAGAGGGAAATAACATGAAGAAAATACTACTAACCACCGCGCTGCTCACACTGCCGGCACTTGCCTGGGGCGGTGACGAAGCACCTACTGCCATAAGCAATGCCGAGGCCATCGGCCTGGTTCAGGATCACGCAAACTACCTATGGACTCTGATTGCTGCAGCCCTTGTCTTTTTTATGCAGGCCGGTTTTGCCATGGTGGAGGCTGGATTCACCAGAGCTAAAAGCGCTGTGAACATTATGATGAAAAATCTGATGGACTTTTCCATGGGCTCCCTGGCTTTCTTTGCCATCGGTTTTGGCCTGATGTTTGGCGCCTCGAGCACCGGTTTTTTTGGCACCACCGATTTTTTCTTAAGTGGTTGGAGCCCTGACGGCGACCCATGGGTCCTCGCCTTCTGGATGTTCCAGTGCGTTTTTGCCGCCACTGCCGCCACCATCGTTTCCGGAGCCATGGCAGAACGGACAAAATTCACCAGCTACATGATTTACAGCATCTGCGTCTGCGCCTTTATCTATCCGATCTTCGGCAGCTGGGCATGGGGCAGCCTTCTTAACGGTAACGGCTGGCTGGAAAAGCTTGGCTTTATCGACTTTGCCGGATCAACCGTCGTCCATTCGGTCGGCGGCTGGGCAGCCCTGGCAGGAGCAATAGTGCTCGGACCCCGCCTTGGCAAATATGGCCCAAAAGGCGAAGTACGCGCCATCCCTGGTCACAACATCCCCATGGCAGCCCTGGGTGTATTTATTCTCTGGCTTGGCTGGTTCGGTTTTAACCCCGGCTCCACCACCACTGCCGACAAAAGTATTGCCATGATCTTTGTCAACACCAATCTTTCTGCCGCTGCCGGTGCCGTACTGGCCATGGTCACCTCATGGGTGATGTTCAAGAAACCTGATGTCGGCATGAGCCTAAACGGCGCCCTGGCAGGACTGGTTGGTATTACGGCAGGATGCGCCAATGTCAGCCCGACAAGCTCTATCATCATTGGCGCGGCTTCCGGCGTGCTGGTTGTTCTGTCCGTTGTCATCATCGATAAGATGCACATTGATGATCCGGTGGGCGCAGTATCCGTACATGGAGTGTGCGGCGCCTGGGGAACCCTGGCAGCAGGCCTGTTTAACATGGGCGGCACCACCATGAAAATCATGACCACCCAGCTCATCGGTGTCGGCGCTGCCTTTATCTGGGCCTTTGGCGCAGCCTTCATCCTGTTCAAAGTCATTGATATGGCAGTAGGCCTGCGAGTAAGCGAAGAAGAGGAAATGGAAGGTGTGGATATCTGCGAACACGGAGCAAACGCCTATCACGATTTCCAGGTAACAAAATAACCCCTGTTACCGATTTCCCGGTTTGCCTCGCTCCCTGTTTTTCATTCAGAGAGCGGGGCAACAGGAAACACTCGGCATCCCCCATGATGCCAAAAAAACACATTTTAAACACTTTTAGGAGAGAGAGAAAATGAAAAAGAAAATGGTTAAAATCGGCAGTTTTGCCCTGATGGGTATCATGTTCAGCGGCATTGCCGCACAGTCTGCCTGGGCAGAAGAAGAAAAACCAACGGCAGATCTCAGCGTTTCAGCCCTGAGCCAGTATATCTGGCGCGGTTATGAACTGAGCCAGGACAGCATTGTCCTCCAGCCGTCAATGACCGTTTCCTATAAAGGATTCGGCGTTAACCTCTGGGGAAACTTTGACACCGACTATTATGGCACAGACACAACTGAGTTCAACGAGACCGACCTGACCCTGTCTTATGACGGATCATGCGACCATGTTGATTACGGCGTAGGCTACATCTACTACGCACTGGATGAAGACTTTGGAGTAGACACCCAGGAGTGGTATGTAACAGCAGCCCTCAAAACCCTGCTTACACCAACACTGACTGTTTATTGGGACACTGACAATATCCCCGGAATATATGCAACTTTAGGCGTTTCACACTCCATTGATATCAGCGAAGGATACACCTTGGACCTTGGAGCACAGATCGGCTACTCAGATTTAGACGATGATGTTGCTCTCGATGCTGACGGAATTGCCAATGACTCGTACAGCGATTTTCATGACGGACTGCTGTCCGCCTCAATGACATTCCAGCTGGACAAGTATTTCTCCATCACCCCGGAACTCTACTACTCATTCCCACTGAGCAGTGATTCTGATGACCTCATCGAAAACACCAGCGTTGATGGAGACGACAGCGACTTTATTTACGGCGGCGTGACTTTAAGCATGTCCTTCTAAGGAACCAAAAGACCTTTTTTTCACCCCAGCACGCAGGGCACTTTCCCTCCCCGCCCTGCGTGCTATTTTTTTTAAATTGCAAGTTTCAGGAGCTACACCTTAAGCCTTAGCCCGTAAGCCCATTTATCGGATGTCAACCTCCTTCATAATCATCAACACGCGCGGACAATGGACAAACAACTGGTAGTACTCCAACATGTATGGTGGGAAGGACCGGGAATATTTCTCACAAAAGCAGCGGCCCACCACAATATAAAACTGAACATTGTTAAAGTCTGGGAAGAGCCCATACCAGAGCTTGGCTTCTGTGACGGGCTGATCGTTCTCGGCGGCGGCCCCAATGTTGATCAGGAAGAAGAATTTCCCTTTCTTGCCGCTGAAAAAAGATTTATCAGGCGCTGGCTCGACAGCGACAAACCATGCCTTGGTATTTGTCTTGGCCACCAGCTCCTGGCTGAGGCCTTGGGGGCACGGGTGGAAAAAAATTTCTGCTACAGTGTCGGCTTCACCGATGGGTATTTAACCCACAACGGTCGAGCCCATCCTGTTTTTCAGAAAATGAACAGCCAACACTGCCTGTTCAAATGGCACGGTTACGCGATAATACCTCCAGTGCCACGCAATTTTCACATCCTGGCCACATCCACCGAATGCCAGGTTGAGGCATTTACAGTAAAAGACAGGCCCCACATTATCGGTGTCCAATATGACAATCATGCGGCACACCCGGACAATGTCAGACAATGGCTGTACGAGGATGCCCACTGGCTGAGCACGCTCCCCGAAGACCAGGTAAACAAAAATCATATCCTCGCCCAGGCTGGAGAACACAAGGGGCTGACGGAAAAAGAGTTTCAGCAATTTTTTACAAATTTTATTAACATGATGTGAATATCATTAATTCAAACCCACAACCTTTTTTACTGTAAATTCACCATGACCTCTTCACATCAGGACAACATGTTTCTCCTTCTCAATCAGACCGGACCCTTTGCCACCCCAGAACCACCTGTGCCAGGTCCATTTTCCCCCCAGGCCCGCACATTGGCCGCTACCCTGGGCAGAGGAGAGATGGCCACCAAATATCGCATCATCCGCAACCAGGTTTTCGACTTTCTTAATGTCCGCTCTTTTGCTGAAATCAAACAGCTGATTCACAGTCCGGACAAACGCAGGAAAATTGATCGCCGAGCCTACAAACTGCTCGGCAATATGTTCGGCATTGAAGGAACAGAACGGGAAATCATTGCAACGGTAAACAACTACTCCCGAACCGCCGACGGAGTCATCCGCTATTTGCGCAACAAAATACTTGCCAACTACAGTTCTCATATCGAAATGACCAATGAGATTGACGCCATCAGCAGCCCGACGGAACTGATGCTCATAGTTTTTGACGACCGCTATCACCCTAAGGCCAGATTTGAGGCCAAACGCAAACTGGTACTAATGAACCTGGCCGGATCCATTGACCAGAGGGAAAGAGAAACACGCATTGAAAGCAAATTTTCAGGTTTTTTAACCTTTTTAAATGAGTATGTCTGGAGCAGTGAGGCCAGGATCGGCGAACTGGAAATCGTTTACCTCCTGAGCAACCATGAAAAAGAACACTTCACCTGCACCAGCATGGAGCTCATCAGCCGTGAAAAAGCAGAGCAGTTGAAGCTGAAAGAGGGACAAAAACTGACCCTGCTGAAACGTCGTCGTTTTTCCGCAGGAGGCAGGGAAATTCCTATTTATGTTTCCATTCGCAAAAAACCGCCCGAGGCCAAGGTCCTTAAACTGCTGCGCAAAGGCGAAGAGAACCCGGCGGTGGCTGTAGATGATGAGCTCGGACTCATGGGAGTTCTGGAAAACAGGCAGGACATCAAGACATTTCAGCAACACCTGACCCGCAGTGCCATCAAGGCCAACTCGTTTATGGCCCTGGAAGATATCTCCGACTCTCTGACTGGGGCCAGAAGAGCCGATAAAAATGTTGGCAGCTCCTGCAAAACCGCCATGTTTAAATTTTTTGCCCGCCTTGGCGGCATGAGGGTTGAATTTATTGTCCACACCTATGAGAGTTACCTTAACTACATCTATCAGAGAGATGTCTCCCATGACGAGTACGAGGTCAAACGGATCTTTGACACCGGTGTGGCCGAGATGCTTTTCCCCAAAAGCATCTACTTTCTTGACATGAAACAAATCAGGGACAAACAGCTGCGCTGGTTCAGGCGACACATCGAAGAATTTTAAAGACAAAAGGAATTTTCATGAGAAAGTCACCCCACACCCTTCCCGCGCCGGTGATCAACCTCTTTTTTATCATCGGCCTCATTTCCGCCCTGTCATTTCGCAGCCTGATGACCTTAAAAGACCTGCAACCGGAGCTGTTTCGACCGGTGTGGTACCTGGGCATTATCGGCTACATAGTATTTTTTTCGTTCAGGTATATCATCTCCCAAAAACGAAAAAAAACCATCACCGATTACGATCTCATCAATAAGGTCCAAAAAGGGAAGCTTGACAAAGATGACCGACAGGCAATCGCCTACCTGCTATCATCGGTGAAGAAATCCAGGGAAAACCTGAACTATCTCTTTATTTTTGTCACCTCAGGACTGGCCATACTCTTAGACCTGACCATATGAGATGCTACCATGAAAGGACTTGTTGACAGTACCCTTCGCGAAGGGGAACAGACTCCAGGGGTTCTCTTTTCCCTTGCAGAAAAAATAAAAATCGCCACCCTTTCGTCCCAAGTAGGCATTGAGGAGATTGAAATAGGCATAGCCTCACCCCGTGACACGGGGCTACCAGCGCTGATCCAGGCTTGCCGCCAAAAAACAGCGAGCCGCCTTGCCCTCTGGTGCAGATGTGTCAGCGAAGATATCATCCATGCGGCAAAACTAGATCCGGATGTCCTCTCCCTGTCCATACCCGCTTCAGACATGCACCTGACGGAAAAAATGCAACGAAATAGAAAGTGGGCCGTGGACACCCTCAAACGATCAATACAACTTGCTCGCACCATGGGGTTCACTATGGTGTCGGTGGGTCTGGAAGACGCCACCAGGGCAGATGAAAATTTCCTAAAAAAACTTACAACCACGGCACACTGGGCTGGAGCAACACGGGTTCGTCTGGCTGACACTGTGGGGATTGCAAGTCCCACTGAAATAACCAGGCTCGTCACCCTGCTCAAAAAGTCATGCCCTGTTGAAATCGGCATCCATGCCCATAATGATTTCGGCATGGCAACTGCCAACTCCATTGCCGCCCTGGAAGCCGGGGCAGACTGGGCAGACGCTACGGTACTTGGCCTGGGCGAACGCGCTGGCAATAGCCGCTTAGAAGAAATGGTCGGCTACCTGTCTCTACAGGCAGGAACCAGGTCATATAAAACCATTGACCTCAGGGCCTTATGCAATGTCGTGGCCGATGCCGCGGCCCAGAAGATAGATGCTGGTCATCCGGTTGTAGGCGACTCCATCTTCACCTGTGAAACCGGGCTTCACCTACAAGGCCTGCACAGAAATCCGGCCACCTATGAACCGTACGACCCGAAATTGGTTGGAGCCACCCGGAAATTACAACTTGGCAGCAAAGTTGGCACACGGGCAGTCAAAGACCGCCTGAGCTCATTAGGATATGAACTTACAGAGGAAAAAACTGGAAAAATTGTCTCACTTATCCACAAACAGGCCAAACACGAACAACGCCCCTTGAGCGATGCAGAAATTTCCAGCCTTGCCCAAGAGGTATGCCCCCTCATCCTTTCGCAAATTCAGGGTGCCTGAGACCGAGCTTTTTTTGATTCAGACAACTCACTCTAGGGCCTGAATCAAACCGAGCTCTTTGACCGCCAAGTTCTGCACCAAAGCGAATTCCATGAACATCATAACTCATTACTCTTCTTTTCGACCCTGGTTAGGGAACAAGAGTCAAGAGTAGACCCGACCCCTTTTTATTTTTTGATGTGAAGTGGTTGAGCTTCGTTCTGCCAGTTCTAACCGTTTTTTGTTTATCTGCTTTGTTGCAAGGGAGAGGTGCTTTCCCCCACCGTATCATCTCGCCCTACCCACCAATAAAAAACCTGGGATATGCCGGTTACTCTGATTGGCGTTTACCCAATGCAAAGGAATTACAAACAATCGTTGATTATTCACGCTCACCACAGACAACTGATTCTGCTGCAATTAATCCTCTTTTTAAAACTACTCAAATTATCAATGAAGGAAGACAAAAAGATTTTCCGAATTATTGGAGCAGCACAACGCATACAGGCCTCTATGGCGGAGGAAAAGCAGTCTACGTTGCCTTTGGAAGATCTTTAGGCGGGATGCGGGACGGAAGAAGTGGAAGTCGTCAATTGCTTGATGTTCATGGAGCAGGATCACAGAGGAGCGACCCAAAAAGTGGCGACCCTTCAGCGTATCCTTATGAGTAAAAACTCATATCTGATCTGACAATTTTAAGGTGTTGGCAAGCTATATCATCAGTCCCGAAAATATTTTCTGAGCTTTTATAAAGCTTTTTTATCCAAGATATCACGGATTGCAGTTGCCAAATCTCTCTTGATAATAGGTTTCAACAGATATTTACTGATGCCCAACGCCTTTGCTTTTTCTTCATTTATCAGTGCACTGAAGCCGGTGCAGAGAATAACTGGAACATACTGTTTCAGAGCGTGTAGTTGTTTCGCCAGCTCTGCACCAGTCATATTCGGCATGGTCATATCGGTAATTACCAGGGCAAATTTCTCAGGTTGCTTCTCAAATTCCCGGAGCGCTTCAAGGCTGCTCGTAAAGGATGTCACTTGATAACCGAGGTGCTTTAGCATTTTACATTCCATTTCCAGCAGACTATTGTCGTCATCTACAAGTAAAATATGCTCGGTGCCTGTAGGAATTGCCGCACTTACTTTCTCCTTTGCGACATCTACCTCAGATGCAGCCTTGGGGAGATAGACATGGAAGGTTGTCCCTTGGCTGGGTTCGCTGTAGATTGAGACATGCCCCCTATAACTTTTGACAATCCCATGCACCACTGCCAAACCGAGTCCGGTTCCTTCTCCTTTCTTCTTGGTGGTGAAGTAGGGGTCAAAAATCTTCTCCATGGTTTTTTTATCCATGCCATGACCGGTGTCGCTCACTTCTATTTTCAAATACGTGGCGGGATTCAACTCTAAGCTAGCGAGTTTGTCGTCATCCTCTTTTATCTCCACTGCTTGCAGAGATATTGCTAATACCCCGCCTGTATCACGCATGGCATGGTAGGCATTGGTGCAAAGGTTCATAATGATCTGGTGGAGTTGGGTTGGATCAGCCTCAACCATTCCGCATTTTTGAATATTTTCACTGATTTCGATAGTTGTCGGTATGGACGCCCGTAATAGTTTTAAAGCCTCTTTGATAATAATATGAGGTTGGATAAGCATTAATTCCTGCTCTGTCTGACGGCTGAAGGCTAGAATTTGCTTCACCAAGTCCTTGGCACGATTTCCTGCCTTGAGAACCTGCTCTTGTTGAATCCTAAGTTCACTATCCTTTGGCAATTCATCCAGGACCATATCACCATAACCAAGAATTGCGGTGAGAATATTATTAAAGTCATGGGCAATACCGCCTGCCAGGGTGCCTATGGACTCCATTTTCTGGGTTTGGCGAAGCTGGGACTCTAATTTTAATTTTTCTTCCACTGCTGTTTTGTGATCATCAACTTCCTTACTTAGTTCCTCTGTCCGTTCATCAACAAGGTTCTCAAGTTGTTCATGATAAAGGGCCAACTCTGTTTGTGCTTCTTTGCGCTTGCGAACCTCACTGGCAAGTCGCCTGTTCCAGAAGAAAAAAGCGCCAAAAGCCACTAAGAAAACAATCAGGAGTTTCCAAAGAATCGTGTAGTCGAACTTATGTTCATAGGTCAATGAAACCCATTTACGGTGGAAGGATTTTTTTTCTTCCTCACTGATGTTATCAAGGGCCTTCTGGAGGATTCCGACTAACTCCGGCCAATCGCTCCGTACCCCCATGGCAAGGTCGTTTTGGTATGGTGTTTCTCCAGCTACTTTCAGCCCCGCAAAAGCATGCTTGGAGATATTGTGAGTTGTTGTGAGCATATTGCCAACAAAGGCTGCCACAATTCCACTCTTAAGTTTTTGTAGCCCCTCACGGATGGACTTTACTGGGACGAGTTGGAGGTTAGGATGGTCTCTTTTTAAGAGTTCATGGATAGCGTAACTTTCAACCACCGCAATCTTTTGGTCTTGCAAATCTTGCAGGTCGTTGACATACCCCATATCCATTCGAGTGAAAACAACAATGGGAAAAGAGAGATAAGGTTGGGTAAAACCTAAATACGAAGATCTTTCGTTAGTTATCGTAACACAGGAAAACAGATCAATATCCCTGTCCTTTGCTTTTTTTATCAGCTCCTGCCAGGAGCTTTGCCGGTCAATATCAAAACGAACGCCTGTTAGCTCTTCCACTCGGCTCAGATAATCAACGGCAATTCCATTAAACTTGCCATCTTTACCCATAAATTCAATCGGAGCCCAGTCCGGGTCGGACCCGACCCGGATAACAGGATGGGTGTCGAGCCACCGCTTTTCTTCCACAGTGAGTCCGAGATTTGGGGCGATTTCTTTCTCTCTGTATTGAGCGCTCCATTTCTCCAGGATCTCAAGACGCTCGTTAAGCGGAATAGCGGCAAGCGCCTTGTTGATGATGGAGTGCAGCTCAGGCCAATCTTTGCGGATAGAGTAGAGGATATCCACTTCGCTGTCTGGCACGATGAAAGCGATATCGATGTCGGAAATCACTCGCTCCAAAATCCGTATCCGAAAATTGATCCCGGCGATCACGGCATCCACCTCGCCTGCCAGCAACATCGAAATCATTTCATCAGTATTTGCTGAATGAACGAGAATTATTCCGGGGGAACGCTGCAGTAGCTTTACCTCAGCCCGGTTGTTTATTAAAAACGCCACTTTTTTGCCGGTGAGATCCTCCATTCTTTTTAGTTTTGCAAAAGACGCTTTTCGAGTGTAGATATATTTGGGCATCCGGTAAGGGCTGTCGGTAAAGAAAAAATATGGTTCACGCTCTTTATGAAAGGTAGAAAGCAGCAGACCGTCGATTTTTCTGTTGCGGGCTTTTTTCACCATCTCTGGCCACTTGCCCAGGGTTATCCTGATATTGGTTTCAGCAAGCTGGTTGATACGCTCGATTAAATCGGCTTCAACGCCAGCGGCACTGCCATCGTCTTTTGCGATTACATAGGGTTGCCAATCTTGATCAGTCCCCAGGACTATCTCTGGATGGGCCTTGATCCAGGCTTTTTCCTCAATAGTCAGGATAATTTTATCACTTTCAGACTTGCCGGCAAACCAATGCTTCCATATACGTTGTTTTTTGCCGGTTCCCAGCGCGCGACTCCCTTTGCCCAAGATCGATTTAAGTAACGGCAGATCTTTGCGAATCGCATAACCGTACATTCTTAGAGGTTTCTCTCCAAACAGTTTTGCTATTCCCTTAAGCTCGACATTATTGATAAAATATCGGGTCAGCCTATATTCAACGGATGAAATCTCACCTATTGCCGCATCGGCCTGTCCGGAGGCTACCATGCGATACTTTGCAGAATTATTTTCCGCCAGGATGAATCTACTATCGGGAAGTGCCTCTTTCATGATGCTTAACAGGAAACTGCCTTTGTAAGATACTATGGTCTTGCCTTGAAGGGATTCAAGATCGCTGATGTCAAACCGGTCGTTACGAGCGAAAATTCCCATTTGCAGTTCAACCGACTCGTTCGAGTAAAGCATGTATGCCGCCCGGTCATCTGTGTAAACTAAATTGAGGTTGAGATCCGACTCTCCGCGTTTCATTCTCTCAAGCGATTCTTGAAGCGGTATAATGGATAAGTCGAGTTTAAGACCGACCTCGGCGCAGATTGCTTTTACCAGTTCAATGCTGTAGCCCGTAGGTTCTCCGTTTTCCAGGAAAGAATACGGTTCGATTGATTCGGCTGCCAGATAAACCGTAGGGTGATTCCGTATCCAGGCCTGCTCCTCTTGCGTAAGATGCAACAGGACTTTATGGTCCTGTTTTGCAACTGCCCTCCCAAGCCACTTTCTTCTGATGGCCTGATGCTCTTTTTCAGTGATAGCCCTGATGGCCTTATTCACAAGAGAGAGAAGTTCGGGCGCATTATTTCTGACACCAACGCGGGTATGGCCGATGTTTTTGTCGT